>QWCK01001405.1_pt1 | contig 58545 bp, 45 predicted proteins | sample 1972571 | NCBI WGS metagenome assembly QWCK01 (sample SAMN09866710, study PRJNA288562) | Human gut metagenome isolate term2_stool, whole genome shotgun sequencing... | isolation source: gut | host: Homo sapiens | place: USA: California | reverse complement strand
GATATCTTCCTTTGTTCATTTCTGCAATCCTTGCGGAGCATTTGTAAATTGGCGCTTAAATTATTTATCAGCTTATGCTTTACCTAACGGAAGCCAATTTACAAAGTCTTCCGGTTTCTGCCAGATGCCTTCCGGTGCACTGTCCGCTTTGGAAATACGCACCTGATAAGCACGTAGTGTATGTGTACCAACGACATCATTAAACGGAGCGGTGGATTTTGACAATACATTCACATTTGTCTCCTGCCATCCGTGTGTCTTGGTGTTCATCGTCTCCGGATGCCAGAAACGCTCCATGCATACGGTTCCCGGATTGATGCCTTTTGTAACCAGCGCTTTTGCACGGATTTTGCCTCGTTTGGACTCTACCCAGACCCAGTCTCCCGGTGCGATGCCATACGCTTTTGCCACATCCGGATAAATCCAGATCTCCGGAACCGGATACAGTTCACGCATAGCTGCTGCATTACGCAGTGTGGAATGATGATAGAACGGCACACGGCCGTTTGTCATAACAAGTGGATACTCCCTCGCCGTATCGTCATCACGCACCGGACTCTCCACCGGCTCCAGATAATACGGCAGCGGCTCATAATCCTTATCTGCCGGTGCAAACTCGATTGGAAGGAACGGCTGACCGGTTCTTCCCAGTGTGATCATGCTCTCCACATAGACTTCGATCTTCTTCGAAGGTGTATCAAAGCCCTTCGGCAGCCCTGTCGCTTCGTCAATCTGTTTGTATACATAATAGCTCTTCCATTCTTCCTTGGACATGTACTCGAATGGCGCCTTTTTCTTCATTTCTTCCCAGGTCATACCAATGGCCGGTGTCAGATGATCGAAGAATTCATCCATGGAATCCCAGTATGGAAGCTGATCGCCCATAAATTCCGGATCGAAGGATTTCTGACACATCTCATGACCAAGTTCTGCACATTTTTTTGCCAGACGGGACCAGATCAGTGTCTCATCCATAGTCTCCCAGAGATGAACCACCTGCTGTCTTGCCACCAACATATTGCAGGTCTCCACGATCATATCCGTCTCAAGCCACTCTTCCGTCGGCAGTAAAATATCTGCGTAGCAGGAAAAAGAAGTCGGATACATATACATATGTACGATAAAATCAAGCTTCTCAATTGCCTCTGCCCATCGACCGGATTCCGCCAGTACACCAAGTTTATTTCCGGAACGGTCGATCCACATTCTCGGCTGATACGGTTTCTCTGTCAAAATTGCGTTCAGTACGCTGCCCGGATGACCTGCATACCAGATACTTAAACCCTTGTGTTCTCTTCCACCCAGACGTTTCTTCAACTGCTCCGGCGGCAGACATTTCAACGCAACCGGAACCGGATAGTTCGGCACCTTCAGCACGCCGCTGGTACGAAACCGCTGCATCAGTGCACCCGGTTTTTCCAGATTACCCATCAGGAAATCAATGGTATCCGCAGCCATGGCAGCCTGCACAGAGTTCGGTGTCTGATCCGTAGCCACACCAAGGCAGATGCCGCTTGGAGCATTCTCCAGATACATTTCAATGGCAGCTTTGATACGGTCTGCATCCAGCCAGCAGATTTCCGCAGCTTTCTCCAGTGTGAACTCCTCGCAGCGCTCATATAACAACTGCATACCTGTCTTGTATACTTTTCCATCTACCTCGTAAGTACCCCATAACGCCGGAGATAATTGTTCATTGAACGGATACTCCATTGGCTGCATGGAATCTGTTTTTTCATCCCATACATAAAATGTATCCGGCGCACCGTTTTCCCCTTTTTTCGCACGGGCAAAATAGCGGCTCTCCACCTCTACCAAATACGGCAGGTTCGTCCAGCGTGCCACAAATTCCTCATCGTATCTGCGGTTTACTAAAATGTATCGGATCCATGCCATTTGCAGGGCAACGTCTGTCCCCGGACGGATTGGCAGCCAGATATCTGCTTTTGCCGCATCCGGCGTAAAACGCGGATCAATACAGATTGTTTTTACCCCTTTTGCACGCAGTTCGTTGACCATACGGCCGCCGCTGGCCGGTGCAGAATAAGCAGGACCTGCGCCCCAGAGCACCAGACATTTGATCTTGGCATTTTCATAATCATACAGCTCCAGCGCATTGGAATCCGCAATACTGGAATCCGCGCCGCCATACATCATGGCACAGGAAAGTACACGCGGCAGATAACACTGCGCACAGCCCGGCTCGTACCAGTTCGGTGTACCAAAAATATTACAGAAACGGGCGATACTCCAGATTTCCGGATTTCCACCACCGCCAGTGGTACAGAACAGAGATTCTGCGCCGTATTTTTCACGGGTCTCCATGGCTTTCTCAGCCACACGGGTCAGCGCCTCATCCCAAGTAATTCTTCTCCAGCGTCCGCTTCCGCGCTCACCAACGCGAAGCAGCGGATATTTGTTTCTGTTCGGATGATACAGCGCCTGAATACCGGACAGACCTTTGGCACACATGCGTCCCTGACTCATTGGATCTGTCGGATTACCCTCCAATTTCACGACACGGCCGTTTTTCACATGCGCCAGGACACCACAGTTTGCGATACAGGCACGACAGGCCGTTTTTACAATTTTCTCTTCGTCATCGATTTTCATAACTTTCGGCTCGCATTTTGTCAGATACCTGCGCTTTGCCGTCACCTGATCCAACCCGGAAATTTCCAGTGATGAGAAAAAGTTTTTTGCATTTTTCACCAGTTTTTCCTCCTTAATAATCCTAAAAACAAAGTTCCTGTTCGTTTGTTTTTGTTTTATGCTGTTTGTTTCATTCTTATTGGTTTTTCTTGGTATACCAAAAGTATTTTTATTAAATCCCATTATAATAGATGCGTACTGCAATGTCAACAAACTTTCTTTTCGTGTATTGAATCGTGTAATGAATAAAAAATTTACATTACCGAAATAAAAAAAGGAAACATTTACCTCGACAAGCAATTGTTAGCTGACAAGGTAAATGTTTCCTTTTTTCTCAAATATTAAATTTTACACTTCTGCTCTCGCAGCCACTTCTTTTTCCTGTACATCAGACGGTGCCTGCTCATAGCGTGCGAACTCATACTCATAAGTTCCACTGCCGCCGGTCATTGAACGAAGATCAGTGTTGTAGCCAAACAGGGAGGACATCGGTACATCTGCGATGATCTCCTGTTTTCCACCTTCTACCGGATTCATTCCAAGTACACGGCCACGGCGTTTATTTAAATCTCCCATAATATCACCGGTATATTTGTCCGGTACCAATACTTTTACTGAAGCGATTGGCTCTAAAAGAATCGGTGAAGCATCCATAAATCCTTTTTTGAATGCCTGGATTGCTGCGGTCTTGAATGCCATCTCAGAGGAATCTACCGGATGGTAAGATCCATCGTATAATACAGCTTTTACACCCACTACCGGGTAACCTGCCAGCGGTCCGCGCTCTACGGATTCCTGAATACCTTTTTCTACAGCCGGGAAGTAGTTTTTCGGAACAGCACCACCAACTACGATCTGATCAAATTCATATGCTTCTTCCAGATTGCCGGATGGTTCAAATGTCATCTTAACGTGACCATACTGTCCATGTCCGCCGGACTGTTTTTTGTATTTGTACTCGACATCTGCTTTCTTGCGGATAGTCTCACGGAATGCAACCTTCGGCTGTTCTAATGTAATCTCTACTTTGTATTTCTCTTTTAATTTGCTTACCACTACATCCAGCTGCTGATCACCGATAGCATACAGCAGAGACTGATGATTCTCACTGTCATTGACAGCTTTCAGTGTCAGGTCTTCCTGCATCATTTTCTGTAATGCCTGAGAAACTTTATCCACATCGGCTTTGTTTACCGGTTTGTAGCTCATGTATGTATATGGTTTGGATACTGCTGTCTTGATAAAGGTAAGCGGTGTTGCCTTCGTGGACAGAGTATCGGTTGTCACAACTTTATTTAATTTTGCAAGTGCTCCGATGTCGCCGGCGTGCAGCTCCGGTACTTCTTCCGGTTTGTTTCCGCGCAGTACATATAATTTACCGATTTTGTCATCCATACCGTGCTCTTCATTGTACATCACATCATCTGTCTTAATAACACCAGATGTCACTTTGATCAGAGAGTATTTTCCGATAAACGGATCCACGATGGTTTTGAAAATATATGCACTCTTTGCCTTTGCAAAGTTAAAATCTGCATCGTATACTTCGTTTGTTTTCACATTGATCGCTTTACACTGTTTTTTCTCCGGACTTGGCAAATATTTTACAATATCATCCAGTAAGGTGTAAATACCTTTTGCCATTGTACCGGAAGCCATGGAAATCGGAACCATACTGCCATCGCATACGTTGGTATGTAAAACCTGACGGATCTCATTCTCGGAGAAGGTATCACCGGAGAAATAACGATCCATATATTCTTCGCTTGTCTCTGCAACGGACTCTAATAATGCTTCACGGCAGATCTCAAGATTTTCGAACGAATAATCCGGAACATCTGTCTTATCAACGGTTCCGTCCTCTTTCCAGCGTTTTGCTTTCATCTGAATGACATTGACATAGCCAACAAACTGTCCGTTTTCACGGATTGGTAAATGTAACGGAGCTATCTTCTTTCCGTATAATTCCTGCAAGTCTACGACTACCTGACGGAAACTTGCGTTATCATCGTCCATATTTGTAACCCAGATCATACGTGGAAGATTATATTTCTCGCAAATCTCCCATGCTTTCTGTGTACCGACTTCTACGCCGGCTTTACCATTTACCACAATAATTGCCGCATCGGCTGCAGCTGCTGCTTCTTCTACCTCACCGACAAAATCGAAAAATCCCGGGGTATCCAGCAGATTGATCTTAGTCTCTCTCCACTCGATCGGGACTACAGAAGTGCTGATGGAAAAACCACGTTTGATTTCTTCTTTATCATAATCACTGATGGTATTGCCATCTGTGACATTTCCCATACGATTGGTAATTCCGGACAGGTAAGCCATTGCCTCAACCATTGTTGTCTTTCCAGAACCCCCATGTCCCAGTAAAACTACGTTGCGGATCTTGTCAGTAGTATAAACGTTCATGTCATTTCCTCCAATACATAAAAAATCATGGTTATATTTTACTAAACTTTTCTCTTTTTTGCAACCTTTTTATAAAAAATGCACAACTTTTATCAATATTTTCTCACAACATGACATTTTATCAGAAAGTAATCACTACAAATAATATGTAGAAACGGCATAATAATACTATTGTAGGTGTAATTTTTTAAGATAGCCGTTCCTTCTGATCGATCGTTTTGCTTTTACACTTTAAAGTGTTGACTTTTTTATTTAAATGCGTTATCATGGCAAAAGATGTCACTAGAATACCATCGAATATATTTAAAAATATAGTAAAGCGGACATTCGCAATCCGCTTTCACTACTTGCTCATGAATGCAGTCGCTTTGCGACCTGTCAGTGGGAGCTTTTAACTCCCACTGACATAAGCATCCCCTTCCCCACCGCTTAGTGCTCTACGCACTTGAAGCGAGGGAATGCTTATTCTGCATTCAACAAAAGAGCAGATTTTTCTTTTCCAAGTGACATGTAAAGTGAATCATTTTTAAATAAAGTTATGAAGGAGGTACATTATGATTCCAGAAAAAATCGGCTTTATCGGCCTTGGACATATCGGCGGTTCTGTAGCAAAGACGGTGCATCGCATCTATCCGGACATTCAGATCGTCGCTTATGATACCTGTCGTGCCACTCTGGATGCCGCGTTATCCGACGGCATTATCACAGAAGCACTGGATCAGGTAGGCAAAGGATTTTCCGATTGTAATTATATCTATCTGTGTGCCCCTGTTCTCGACAATGCAGACTATGTCCGGGAATTATCCGGCATTCTGCATGATGATATGCTGTTGACGGATGTGGGAAGTGTCAAAACCGGCATCCATGAGCAGATCCAGAAATACCCTGATCTGGAACGACATTTTATCGGCGGTCATCCTATGTGCGGAACGGAGCACGTAGGCTATGAGTATTCCACTGCTTACATGTTGGAAAATGCATACTATATTCTGACTCCGACACACACGGTTTCTCCCAAAAAAGTAGAAGAATTTGAACACTTTGTGGCATCCATTGGTGCGGTTCCACTGATTCTGGATTACAAAAAACATGATTTTTCCGTTGGTTCCATCAGTCATCTGCCGACGGTCATTGCTTCCACACTGGTCAATCTGGTAAAAAATCTGGATGACTCTGACGAAACGCTGCGCACCATCGCTGCCGGCGGTTTCAAGGATATCACCCGTGTGGCATCCTCAGATCCTACCATGTGGGAAAATATCTGTGTCGCCAACCGCAACCAGATCTTAGAGCTGATCGATACTTATGTCAATGCCTTACAGCAGACACGAAATACCATTGCAGAGAGTCATCCGGAGGAAATCAAAGAATTTTTCAGTTCTGCCAAGGAATACCGTGATTCCTTCAATATCTCCCACCGCGGTCCGATCCGTCCGGTTTACCAGCTGTTCTGTGACCTGATCGATGAAGCCGGAGGAATTGCTACCATTGCTACGATTCTGGCATCGAACAACATCAGTATCAAAAATATTGGCATCATTCACAACCGTGAATTCCAGCAGGGTGTTCTGCAGGTTGAATTTTATGAGGCAGATGCCTACGATCATGCCGTAGAATTGTTACGAAAATACCATTACACGGTATATGAGAAATAAAAGAACCTATAAAAAATAAAAAGATGAAACAGTTATTCTGCGTTCAAATAACTGTTTCATCTTTTTAATTACTTTACTTTTCAATAATAGATCATCATTCTAACGTCAGTGGAATAATTCATTCTCGCACCGATCTTATTCTGTCGGTTGGATAGATGCAAGTACTGCCTCACATTCTGTCTGTCCCTGATCTGCCGGACCGGTAATGATCATAGTGATCATTTTTCCCCCCATCTCAGTAACCGCATAACACTGGTAAATGTTATTGGACTGATATTCTGCAATACCATCCAGAGAAACGAACTCTGTGTTTCCGATCGTCTTTGTTCCAATTGCATTCATTGTGTAAGTGATACCCTGATCGGCATAGCTGGAAAGCTGCTCTGACAGAGATTCTACATACTCCTGTGCAGTAATATCCCCAAACATACTCATATCTTCTGCCATCATAGCAATATTGGAACCGGTTGTCGCATTATAAATATACAGATCATATGCTTCGGAAGCATCTGCACTACCTGTACCACCGGTAACTTCCTGTCCTTTGTCTTGTACAGCATTCATTTCTTCCTCTGTACCGATCTGCCAGCCTTCCGGAAGGGTAAATGTCATTCCCAGAGAAGTGTTGGTATACACATTATCTGTCCATACTCCTGCTTCATACTGCGGCTCATCCTTTGCTTCCTTTTCTGCACTGACGGATGCATCTGCCTGCTCTGCTGATACAGAGGCATTGGAAGAAGCATCGCCTGTCTTATTATTCCCACCACAGGCTGTCAGAGAACAGATCATGGTTGCCATCAAAATAGCTACTATTACTTTTTTCATTCTTCAAGTCTGCCTTTCTTTTTATTTCCATTTATGGATCCAAAATCCGTTTTTATTTTAATGGCTAAAACAAAAAAAGTCAAGAAATGTGTACTTCCTGACTTTTCACATAAAAACAATATTAAAATTATTTTTTATTTTCTTCCTCTAATTTTGCAATATACGCACGTACTTCATCGCGTTCTTTCTTTGTTGATCCCCTGATCTGGAGATAATTTTTCATCATCTCTGCCGGAGATAATCCCCAGAATTCCACGAAATTCTGTACGTTATATTTCATATAATCCTGTGCCTTTACAATTGGATGATAACTGTAAATCTTTCCGTTACGATCCATACGTAAAAACTGTTTCTGAACCAAATGACTTAAATAAGTACTTACCGTCTGTGGTTTCCAATCCTTGCCATAAGCTGCATTACAATCTCTTACTACCTCATTCAGAACCAGATCGTGATCTGCAAGCCAGATTGCACGCATTACAAGCATTTCCGCTGTTGTCAAATAATATTTGTTCGTTCTGTCATTCATGCTTTCGCCCCCTTGCGTTCGATGCTTTATTTTGTTAAGTTTTTAGTTCTTTTATAGTATAGAATATAAAACCCGATATTGAAATACTATTAGAAATAGTTCCAATGTCGGATTATCTTCTATTTTCTTTAATATTCTTGTAATAATAAGAAAGTGTGCTGTCTCAGCACACCTCTTTATCAAAAACAAATGCCGCTGGCCGGACTCGAACCGGCACGGAGTTACCCGCTTGATTTTGAGTCAAGTGCGTCTGCCAATTCCGCCACAGCGGCATTATGTTCGGTTTTTACCGAACACACTAATCATATCATACATGTATACAAAATGCAAGAAAAATTTTACATTTTGTACAATCATGAATCACCCTATACCAATCCTTTGATAATATCAAAGCAATCGAAAGTTGCAAAGTAATCCTTCGGAGTCTCTGCACGACGGATCAGCTGCGCGCTTCCATCTTCTTTCAGCAGTACTTCTGCAGAGCGGAGACGTCCATTGTAGTTATATCCCATGGAAAATCCATGTGCACCAGTATCATGAATGACCAGATAATCTCCCATATCGATCTTTGGAAGCATACGGTCTACTGCAAATTTATCACAGTTCTCGCAAAGGGAACCAACTACATCATATTTGTGATCGCACGGTGCATCCTCTTTACCTGCAACGGTAATATGATGATATGCTCCGTAAATAGCCGGCCGCATCAGGTTTGCTGCGCAAGCATCCACACCGATATACTCTTTGTAAGTATGTTTCTCATGGATTGCTTTTGTAACCAGGCAGCCATACGGTCCCATCATAAATCTGCCCATTTCTGTGTAGATAGCTACATCGCCCATATCAGCCGGAACAAGTACTTCCTCATATACTTTCTGAACACCTGCACCGATCACACGGATATCATTTGGAACCTGATCCGGTTTGTATGCAATTCCAACACCGCCGGACAGATTGATAAAGCTGATCTTGATGCCAAGTTTTTCTTTGATCTCCACACATAACTCAAATAAAGTACGGGCAAGTGTCGGATAATAATCATTTGTAACGGTATTACTTACTAAAAATGCGTGGATACCGAAACGCTCTACGCCTTTTTCTTTCAGAAGCTTATATCCTTCAAATAATTGTTCTTTGGTAAATCCGTATTTTGCATCACCAGGGTTATCCATGATACCGTTGCTCAGTGTATACACGCCACCCGGATTGTAACGAAGACTCATTGTTTTCGGGAACTCACCAATGGTTTTTTCCAGAAACTCAATATGTGTAAAGTCATCCAGATTGATGGTTGCACCGATTTCATTTGCGTATACAAATTCTTCTGCCGGTGTATCGTTAGAGGAGAACATGATTTCCTCACCGGACATTCCGATCTCATGGGACAGCATCAGTTCTGTCATGGAAGAACAGTCAGCACCACAACCATATTCTCTTAAAATATTTAATAAAAATGGGTTTGGAGTCGCTTTTACAGCAAAATACTCACGGAAGCCAGGATTCCATGCAAATGCTTCTTTCACTGCCTTTGCATTCTCACGGATCCCTTTTTCATCATATAAATGGAAAGGAGTCGGATAAGATTTTACAATCTCTTCGATCTGCTCTTTTGTAACAAATGGTTCTTTTTTCATTTTGTTTTCTCCTTGTCGTATCACTTTTTCTCTCGCTATCCATCATACACAAAACAACCAAAAAAAACAACCCGTCGTCCGGATTTTCTCCCGACGATGGGCTGTTTTTGTCTTAACGTTTATTTTTTAACAGAAACGCATCTTGTGCGTTTCTGTGCCGGATTTACTTTACGAAGTAATAATTTCCACTGTAAATCCGTGCAATCAATTAAATTAACGGAAGGAATACTGACTGGTCAGCATTTCCTTAGTTGTCTGCTGCTCCGGTTCTCTTTAATACATAGAAACCATCATCGAAGCAGGTTACATAGATATATCCTCTGTCATCTACACAGCAATCTTCTGTCATTGCGTTACGTGGACCCGGTAATCCCGGGAAGAAGGAATCTTCCGGTTTTTTATTCGGATTTGGCGGGATAAAGTATGCAAGCTCTTTGATGTAGTAAGGATCAGATACATCATAAATACGCAGACCAGCTGCGAAGTAACAGCAGTATACTCTGTCGCCTCTCTGCTCCAGCCACGGCTTGTTGCTCATCGGCTCATGCAGGTTGTGCGGTCCGAACGGTCCCTGGCATCCAAGGTTCATTACGTTGAAGTTTGGATACGGGAAGTCTTCCGGTACTTCCGGATATGGGAACTCTGCAACCAGAGTCGGGTGTGTCGGATCACTGACATCAACCATATGAATGTTATTCATAGCCTGTGCCTCTTTGATGGATCCTTCCGGGAAGAACTGGAATCTCTCACCCTCGTTTGTAACTACGCAGAAATCACGTCCCGGCAGCGGTAATGCTGTATGAGTACGTGCTCCTGCCAGATGGCTTGAGAATGCCGGCATAAATTTCAGCTGTCCTAACAGATGCGGACGTGTCACGTCTTTTGCATCCAGAACATACAGACCATCTCCGCCGTAACCACAGAACATAATTCCATCGTCACGTCTGAATGGCGGTCCATGCATCCATCCTTTGTCCATGAAGGACGGAACATGTCCTGCATGATGATCAACAGTTCTGCATGGATATCCGTCCACGAACTGATGAGGAGCCCACCAGTTACCAACCTCATGCGGATTTGTCGGATCAGAGATATCAACGATACGCATGATCATACCTTCGAAACGTTCGGATTCGCAGGAAAGATATACGTAAGGACCTCCATTATACATGAAACGATGAACACCAATGGAGTGAGGTACTCCGCAATCCCAGTATCCTAAATATTTCGGATTCTCCGGATCTTCTTTCAGACTCCAGATCTGGATACCAGCCTGGCATTTCATATTCATAAGTTCGCTCTGCTCTACTAATGCACCCGGTCCTGAACCAGCGGTCATTGCACAGATCAGAAGATCATCTGCTACCTGAATCTTTGGTGTAGAGGTAGTCGGATACTCTTCCGGATCCAGTAACTGCAGATGTTTTACAAATCTGGTATGTTCCGGATCTGTAATATCAGCGATCAGCACACCATTCTGTGTACCGCCAAAACAGGAACCATACAGATAGTATTTTCCTTCTGCGGTTTTGTAAACCTGCATCTGGAAAACGCCACTTTTACCATTCCAAGGGTTGAAATCGAGAACTTCCAGGTTCTTGATATAACCGTTGTTTCCCGGTCCCTTGGCATAAAATTTGTCTGCCATAATTCTGCCTCCTTCTTTTTTAGTGACTTTATTTTAAAACACATTCTTTCATACGTCAAATAGAATAAAAAGGAGACCGTTATAACCATTTTGTTATATCAGGTCTCCATTTTAATATTTTATCTGTTCCGACAATTCACTTTTTTATTTTTTGTCAAATTTTGGAAGAAATCTTTTTACGCATAAAGTCAGCGATATTGCTGAATGGAATTTTTTAATAATTCCACAAAGCAGTCAATTGCCGGATCTTTTTCCTCGTTTTTCCACACCACGCTGAGCGGATGGGTGGATTCCAACACCAGAAAAGCAAATCCCGGATTATCCAGTGCTCTGCTCCATACATCTGTAACTGCTACGCCAAGTCCGCACTGAACCCCCATGATCATGGCATCCGTACTGTGGACCGGCTGAATCTTTGGTGTAAAACCGTAAGGTTTGCACACGCTTCGAATCAAATCTGTCACAAAATCATTGTCTTCTCCTGCCACCGCTAAAAATTCATCCTCACGAAAATCATACGGTGTCAGCTTTTTCTCCGGGTCCGGCAGATTTGCCGTGCTATAGATCAGCACACGCGGAAGGTCAATGACCTTCGCATGCATAATACCCTGAATGTTCAGGATCTTTGGTTCAATAGTGACGATGACATCCTCCTTGCCACTTTGCAGTGCTTCCTGAGAACTTCGCGGCTCATAGCTGTTAACCTCCACCTTGATATCTGGATATTGCCGGGCAAATTCCTGCAATACCGGCAGAATGATCCCCGAAATATTCCAGTTATTAAGCACCCCAAGGTGAATCACCCGATTTTTATTTTCCAGAGACAGCTTCGCCCTCAGCTTGAGATCTGCCAGTTCTGTCCGATATCGCTCAAAAAAATCATAAAACATCTCACCATTTGCTGTCAGCACGATTCCTCTGTTTAACCGTTCAAACAACGGACAGCCAAGTTCCTGCTCTAATGCCAGAATCTGACGACTGATGGCCGGCTGTGACACAAATAATTCCTGTGCCGCCTTTGAAAAACTCATGTTTCTGGCTGCAGCCAGAAAGTATTCAATCTGCAGATCGTTCATTTCTTTAACCCAATCTTGAAATATATAAAGCAACGATCACAACCAGAACAATCCCTGCCATAATACGTGGCGCAAGCATCTGATGCTTTTTCTCGATCAGCTCATCTGCCGGTTCCTGTTCCTGATTTTCGCGTTCTTCCTGTCTGTCCTGACGCCATTTTGCAATCACCTCACGGGCAGCAGCTTCATCCTCCGGATCAACATAGATCTCATCGCCAAAATTATTCATTGCCATCAAAAAATTCCCGTGTTTTCCGGAACCCACTTTTTTCCGTGCACAGAAAATCTTCTCCATTCGCAGGCGTACTTCTACCTCGTCTGCATCCTCTGAATTGTACACTACCAGTACATTTATCATATCATCAATTTTTACTGCCATTGTTTCTCTCCCTGCTTTTCACATACCTGATTCACTTATTTTTCTATTGCTTATATCAAATTCCAAAATTATCAGCACATTTTTCCATAATACAATACAAAAAATGCCGGAAACTGATAAACTCCAGTTTCCGGCTTTAAGCTACCGACGGGAATCGAACCCGTGACCTCCTCACTACCAATGAGGTGCGCTACCTACTGTGCCACGGCAGCCTGTTCAGTAATCACTGACTTGTTTAATATACAATATTTTCCCCATACTGTCAACACTTTTCCCATTTGTCTTTTTCCTCAAAAAGATTGTTTTGTCAGAATTTTAACACAATTTATATTTTTCCATCTTTTTTTCAAAAATCTATTGACCTTTTCCCATTTATTTTTATACTCAGTCCTGTAATCACATACGTGGGGCTTATATACTAGGCTGAGAGGAAGTTTGGAGTTTCGACCCATGAATCTGATTTGGATAATGCCCAGTGACAGGAATTAGAAGCCGCCGGTGCCTCAGGCAGCTGCATTATGTCCGGCATGATGGAGCTCTGATCTATCTGCCTTTTTTTTCCTAACTTCATCACAGCATCGACATGATAAACAGTCCCACACAGGCAGCAATAAATAATAGCATGCCCGGATTTCCAAACATTACCCCTGCCATTTTTCCAGCTGGTTTCTCATATTCCCCGGTACGCCACTCCAGTTTTTTCACCGACTGGATAAAAAATACAAGTCCTGCAATGGCAAGTCCGATCATTCCGAGTTCTAATAAAATCAATGCCAGTAATGGTCCCGCATGATTAAAAATCAGATCAACGGAATCATATGGATTCTGTGAAAGCCATGAAGCATAATCCATTTTTTCCAGAAGCCACGAAGATAAAAAACCTCCCAAGAAATTCACGGACATATGCAGTGCGATAGTATACCTGAGCTTTCCGGTGCGGATGTATACATATGCCAGCACACACCCCAATCCAAACGCATAGAAAAACTGATGGAAATTGCCGTGAAACAGACCAAACATCAAACCGGACAACAGCACAGTCGCCTTATCCCCATACACGATTGTGCGGTCTATCAGTGCTTTACGGAAAATGAATTCTTCCATGATCGGTGCCAAAATCACAGTAAACAGCAGGTTGTACCATACACTTCCTCCGGTCATCAGACTGTCCAATCCCAGTGTCAAATCCAGTCCGGTTGCCCGCGTGATCAGCGTACACACGATATTTCCAATAATATTTCCTACATACATGATAAAAATACTGATACATAAAATTCGAAACCACCGTCCCGGTTTTAATTTATTCTGATACAACTGCATTGCCGGCAGTGAGTGTAACATTTTAAAGCAAACCGGAATTGCAATCAGATACAGCGGAATCAGTGATACCAGCCAGTTTACAATTGCCAGATCACTCCATTCCGGTGCTGCTACCGCTATGATCAGCGACACGACAAGCTGTATTCCCGTCGTTAACAGCGCCATAACAAAGTAACTCATTCCAATTTTTGAAAAAAATCTTCTGTCATCCATAAAGTATATCTTCTCCATTCTTTCTGTTTATTTTATACTACTTTTATTATCACAGTTCATCTATGTTACTTCAGATCACATCCGGGTGTCACATTTCTTCTTATTCTACCCTACATTCAGTAACATTCTTCCTATTCTACTCTACATCCAGTAACATATTTCTTTTTCCGGCACTTTCAGCATTGGATTTTTTCTATCTATTTTATATTATATCTAGTATAATAGCTATATGTGAATTTTTCACGAACACCACGATAAGTATATATAAATATAATTACTAATAATTTTACCATAACGGAGGTCTTTTTACCATGAAAATCATTGATATGCACTGTGACACCCTCTCTGCCCTGCTTCATCAGAAACGTCAGGGAGAATCCTACGGTTTAGATCAGAACCTCACTCAGATTTCACTGGATTGGATGCAGCAAAGCAATTATCTGCTTCAGAATTTTGCAGTATTCATCAATCTGGCAGAGACTCAGACTCCTCTTCAGGACGCATTGGAAATGATCGATCTGTTTTATTCCGAAATGGACGCACATCACGATATCATTCGCCCGGTCCGCTGCTTTGCTGACATTGAAAAAAATCAGTCCGACGGTGTCATGTCTGCGCTGTTAACCGGAGAGGAAGGACAGATTACCCTTGGAAAAACGGAATTTTTGCACATTCTGTATCGGCTTGGCATGCGCATGATGACACTTACCTGGAATCACGAAAATTCCCTTGGATATCCAAACAAACGGGAAAAAGGCCTAAAAGAACAGGGCATCTGCTTTCTGGAAGAAATGGAGCATCTCGGAATGATCATCGATGTCTCCCATCTGTCTGATGCAGGATTTTATGATGTCCTTGCTCATACAAAAAAACCATTTGTGGCAAGCCACTCCAATGCCCGCAGCCTGTGCACTGCTCCACGAAACCTAGCAGATGACATGATCCGCAAACTGGCAAAACGCGGTGGCATCGCCGGTATCAATTTTTGCCAGCATTTTCTCGGAACTCCAGACGCGAATGAAACTTATCTGGATCTGGCGGTACAGCACATGAAATACATGATAAATCTTGGCGGGGAAGATTTCGTTGCCCTTGGCTCTGATTTTGACGGAATCGACCGCTACACTGATATTCCGGACTGCAGCATTATGCCAAAGCTGGTTCAAAAAATGAAAAAAGCCGGCTTAACACCGACTCAGATTGAAAAAATCTGTTATCAAAATACGTTGCGTATCTATCGTGAACTGCTCTAAACAAGGCAAACTTCTCTTTTAACAGAAAGAAATTCCTCATATACGCTTTCTTGGCAGAATTAAAAAGTAAATAACATACTTCTTTCTCTTACAAAAGTTATAACTACAATTTTTGGTTCTGAATCCTACAATGCCTGCATATACTGATACAGGAAATGTGTGAAAAAACACACTATTTTCATACATCTTTTATCATATATGGAGGCATTTTTATGATTCAATTTGTAAACAATTTTCTGAAAAAATCAAACAAAATCGGATTTTTCTTTGTTCTGATCCTTGGGACTCTGCTGCATTTCAGTTTTTCATGGCTGCGGGAAGCACCTGTGGCAGGTCTGTTCAGTGCAGTCAACGAATCTACCTGGGAACATATGAAGCTCCTCTTTTTCCCGTCTTTTCTGTATTTTCTCTGGGAATACAAAAAATATGGTTCTTCCTCTAAGGATCTGCTTACAGCCCGCGTATTGGGACTTTTCTGCGGACTTGCCTTTATTCCGGTCAGTTTCTACACTTATACCGGCATCATCGGCAAAGGATTTTTCCCGGTTGACATTGCCATCTTTGCCGTCAGTGTCTTTCTGACCTTTTATGCCAGCACTCGTTTTCTGGAACATCCATTGAAACTGACAACCCTTGCCGCTTTCCTGCTCCTGTTCGTACTGTTGGCAGCATTCCTGATATTTACATTTCTCCCGCCACATATTCAGTTGTTTTTAGATCCGGTCAATTTCACTTACGGAATCTGAGTTTTTGTACTTTGGATTTGACCCGCTGCAGGGCATTATCAATAGATTTCTCCGGCTTGTTCCATTTTTCTGCAATCTGGCGGTAATTCATGCCATCCAGATAATCCGTTAATACTTTCTGCTCTAACGGGCTTAAGTTGGAACGAATTTCCTCCAGAAACTGTGCCACATTCTCCCGTTCGATCAGAATCTGCTCGGGATTGTCTTCCCGCAGGGAAAGGCTTTCTGCCAGTGGAACACCTGTCATATCCGACGATTCCTCCGAAAGAGAAATATACGAATTTAACGGACCATGTTTCTTTCGGCTGGCAGCCTCGATGGCATGATAAATCTGCCTGCCAATACACAGATCTGCAAAATAATAAAAGCTCCCCTGACTGCTGTCGAAATCGCGGACTGCCTTAAACAATCCGATCATCCCTTCCTGCACCAGATCATCTGTATCTCCGCCCAACAAAAAAACAGCATTTGCCTTTTTACGAACGAGATATTTATATTTTTCCAGCAGAAAATCCATGACACCGGATTCCCCGGCGCGTAATTTTTCTATCAGTTCTTCGTCCGTCAAGACTTCATACCGTTTTTCCATATATTCTTATTCCATTTCTATCTGATGATTCTAAAACGAATACAAAACATTTCCGGATACATTTTTGTATCTGTTATTTCCCTGCCCGTATTCTTTATCCATCTGTTTTTCAGAATCTCTTATTTTTTCTGTAACCGCTGGCGTACGATCTCATAAGCCAGAACACCTGCTGCCACTGATGCATTCAGAGAATCAATGTCACCCTTCATCGGAATGGATGCGGTAAAATCACAGTTTTCACGCACCAGTTTGCTGACACCATCACCCTCATTTCCAATCACCAGTCCGATCGGTCCGGTCAGGTTCTGACGGTACATTACTTCTCCGTCCATATCGGCACACACAAACCAGAGTCCCTGTTTTTTCAGTTCTTTCATGGTTGTACTCAAGTTTGTTACTTTTGCCACCGGGGTATAATTCAATGCTCCGGCAGAAGTTTTTGCTACGGTTGCAGTCAGTCCAACCGCACGGTTTTTCGGGATAATGACCCCGTGTGCACCTGCAAGGTTCGCAGTACGGATGATTGCGCCCAGATTATGCGGATCTTCAATTCCATCCAGCAGGAAGATAAATGGTGGTTCTCCGGCTTCCTCAGCCTTTGCCAGAATATCCTCTACCGTTGCGTAATTATATGCTGCCGCATAAGCAATCACACCCTGATGTTTCTTTGTCTCAGACATATTGTCCAAACGGTCTTTGGAAACAAATTTTACCATGGTGCCATGTTTTTTTGCTTCTCTTAAAATTGTTTTAATCGGACCATCCTGACAGCCTTCCAGCACAAACACCTTATCAATGGTCTTGCCGGAACGAAATGCTTCCAGAACTGCATTTCTGCCCTCGATGGTTAATTCTTCATATCTCATATATGTTTCTCCTGATATTAAGCAAGTCCCCATAACTTATTACTTTTTCGCAATTGAAGCAGGGGACTTCCTGATTTATTTAAACTTCTGTCAAATTTCTGAACAGATTCCTAATGATGCTGATGCAGTTTTTCTTCTTTCTCCAGACCGTCCAGTCCCAGAACCGTAAGCTCCAGAATCCGGTCAACCCGGTCTGCCAGATACAGATATCCCATCAGAGCCTCAAATCCCGTTGCCCGGCGATAATCACTCATGCTGGCATTTTTTGCCATAGTCGGAGATTTTGCATTCCGTCCCCTCTTATATACGGCTTCTTCCTCCTCGGAAAGTACCGGAAGCAGATACTCCATCATGGCCGACTGGGAATGTGCTTTTACCAGATGGCTCGTATGCTGGTGAAGCTGGCTTGCCTTCGTATTGCCCTGCGCCACGATCATGGACCGGATCACAAGATCGTAAATGCCATCTCCGATATACGCCAGCGTCAGCGGCGAATAAGTCCGGATATCTCCTTTTCGAATATCAAATGTTTCACGGATTGCACTGAAAATCGGCAGTGCTGCTGTATCTATGCTCTTTTCCATGTAACTCCTTCTCTTGTATCTTTCAGAATAATTCCCATTGCAGCGAGTTCATCACGAATCTCATCGGCACGGGCAAAGTTTTTCTCTTTTCTTGCTGTCTGACGCTCCTCGATCAGTTTCTCGATATCCTCATCCAGAATTTCAGCTTCTTTTTCTACAATGATTCCAAGTACATCACACAGCTCTTTTAATTTTGCATATAATGCATCAATGTATGCTTTACTGTTTTCACCGCTTGCATTGGTGTTGCAGAATTTGACATACTCAAAAATTGCAGATACGGCATCGGCTGTATTGAAATCATCATCCATAGCAGCCTCGAATTTTTCCTGATATACATGAGACTGTGTCAAAAGTTCTTTTTCTTTCTCTGTCAGCTCACCGGTTGTGCTTCCGGATAATCTCTGCAGGTTCTCTGCTGCTGTCACGATACGCTCCAGACCACTCTTTGCAGCTTCCATCAGATCTGCACTGAAGTTTAACGGACTTCTGTAATGAGCAGAAAGCATGAAGAAACGCAGCACCTGAAGGTCATACTTCTCGCCTATCTCTCTTACGGTAAAGAAATTTCCGAGAGATTTGGACATTTTTTTGTTATCAATATTTAAAAACGCATTGTGCAGCCAGTATTTTGCAAATGGTACTCCGTTTGCAGCTTCACTCTGTGCGATCTCATTCTCATGATGTGGGAAAATCAGATCCTCGCCACCGGCATGAATGTCGATCTCATCGCCCAGATATTTTTTGGACATAACAGAACACTCAATATGCCAGCCCGGTCGTCCCTGACACCACGGAGACTCCCAATACGGCTCGCCGTCTTTTTTCGGTTTCCACAGTACGAAATCCAGCGGATCTTCCTTCAGATCACCGGTTACCTGAATATTTCTGTGTCCTGCTTCCAAATCATCGATATTTTTGTGGGAAAGTTTTCCGTAATCTTTGAATTTTCTGGTGCGGTAGTAAACGGTTCCGTCTGCTGCCGCGTAAGCATATCCTTTTTCAATCAAAGTGCTGATCATATCCAGCATGCCCTGAATCTCCTGTGTTGCCAGAGGATGGGTAGTTGCCGGTTTTACGTTCATGTCATGCATGTCTTTTTTGCATTCTTCAATGTACTGCTGAGATACTTCCTCCGCGCTGCGGCCTTCCTCAATGGCCTTTTTAATGATCTTGTCATCTACATCGGTGAAGTTGGATACATAATTTACTTCATACCCTTTGTACTCCATATATCTGCGGACAGTATCAAATACGATCATCGGACGCGCATTTCCGATATGGATAAAGTTATATACGGTCGGTCCGCACACATACATGCTTACTTTTCCCTCGTGTAACGGTACAAATTCTTCTTTCTGTTTTGTCAGTGTATTATAAAGTTTCATTCCATGTAAGCAGGTTGCCCCGCTCTCCTTTCTCAATATATATTTCCTTGCTCTTTCCAAATGTACTTTTTCGATGCACTTATTTTCCTGAAAAATATTTTTATCTTCTGTAACTGTATACTATCATTTCAGTTCAGTAGAACAACTTCTGTTCCTTCATGTGCTATTTTTTCATCAGAACCGCAGCTGTAATCTCATTCATCTGCTCTTTCTTTTCTTCAATATCAAGGACTAAGAAAAACTGATTAACCGCACGATACAGATTCTGGCGCTCATCGGAAAAATTCGTGATATTCCGATCGCCGCTCAGATAATCTGTCAGAAAGCGGATACCGCTCTCCATCGCCATCAGCCATACGGCGTATACCATCAGTTCTTTTTCTTTTGCAGTCAGAATTCTTCCCATCTCATGGCAGTAACCCTGTACATAGCCACGATACAGATCAAGATCCAGCTCAATATTGCCAAATTTTTCATCTTCTGTAAACGTAGCCGCTCCTGCGCGTACTGCGTCACCAAAATCAAGAATCGATGCACCGGACATCACCGTATCCAGATCGATCAGACAGATGGACTTTTTACTGTCACTGTCAATCAGCACATTGCTGTAACGGGTATCATTATGTGTCACACGGCGCGGAATCTGTTTGGATTCCATTGCATCCTGAATCTGGTTGAGCTGTTTGGAACGATCCAGCACGAACTGAATCTGCTCCTGACAGTCAGACGTACGGAAACAGATATCCGCACGAACCGCATCCAGAAGCTGTCTCATGGCATTTCGCATATCGTGCAGTTTTGGCACAGTAGCACCAAGCTGGCTGCTGTCAAAATCACGCAGACGGCGATGGAACTCACCGACTGCCTTTGCTGCCTCATAAGCCTCTTCCGGCGTGGTCGGCTTCTGCATCTCCTCACCACAGCAGATCATACGATACAGACGGAAATAACTGCCTTCCTCGGTCTGTAATAACTGATTTCCCGCTTTCGTGCGGATAAAGGTCAGTGCCTCCAGTTCCGGATCCCGTCCTTCCCGCTCAATCGCATCTCTCAGATATTCTGTGACCAGAAAAAGATTATTCATAACTTCTGTCGGATATTTGAACACAATATGGTTCATCTCCTGAAGTACATAATGCTCTCCGCCGCAAACGATCTCATACGTATGGTTTACCGTTCCATGACCAAGCGGTTTTACATCGGTAATTTCCCCTTCTATCTGAAATTTACTGATAATCTCTTCAAATTTTAACATCTTTCTTACCTCCATGGTCAGACCAACTCGTTAACAAAAATTCGTAACCTGTCAAACATCAGTTGACCAAATGTTGCTATATCCATGGCTCTGGCATTTTCGCAAGCATCTGCTCTCTCTGCCCTTCCGCCTGTTTTATCTATATAAATCCGAAAAATGCCATTATTTTCCGGTAATATGTCATCCCTGATCTGTAAAATTTCTTCATAGGGCTTTTCTGAGCGCAGCATCTGTACAAATGCCGGTAAATCTGTAATTCTCCCCATCATCACAGATTTTTTTCGCTCTGTTACATAAAAACTGTCATCTTTTCTTTCTCCAAGCAACAGTTTGTCCTGATCAAAATTACCTTTATCTAAATCAGCTTTGCCTAAACTAGCTTTATCGGGAATCTGCTGTTTTCTCACATCTGCCAGTATCGGTTCCCGGAGTTCAAATCCGTCTTCTTTAGCATAAAAAACACTTCCAACCAGAGTTTTTTGCTCATCATACCAGACATATACCCCGCCATCTTCGCTTTCCTGTTCTTTCTCTATCCGTTCATAATACGATGCATTTCGCAGAATGTAAAGGTCAAACTGATCTGCAAGTATCCCATTTGCCATCTGTGCCAGCGCTTTTGGATCATCATCGGACTGATATTCTGGATTTTGGCATAATCCCTTTAGCAGCAATTCCTGCTTTTTGGGAAACTCCCACACATACTGATTGTTCCAGTAGCGGTATCCCAATGGCTCATAATAAGCCGGATCTGCCGGCATCAGAAAGGAAAATGCTTCGCCGCGTTCCCGGCAATCACGCAAAACCTGCTGCATCAGCTGACGCATATAGCCTCTGCGCCGATACTCAGGAGCAGTAGCCACTGCCACAATATAATGCACCTCTGCCTGTGTACCACAACAGCTTACCGTAAATGGATTGGCATGTACCATAGAAACAATATTTCCACACGCTTCGATCACTGCAATCTCATTATCCCTGCATTTTTCCTGATAATAATAATCCACAAATTTCTGACTGTCTTCCGGGAAACAACACTCATAAAGTCTGCGACTGTTCTCTTTTTCGCCCTGTGTCAGATAGCGCATCCTCAATGACAGCCTCCGCATCCCGGGCAGCCTGCCGCGCTGTCCCCAACTGCTACGCTGTTTTCATAAATCGTAGACAACAGACACACCGCATTGGAAGAAATACCTTCTTCTCTGCCGGTAAATCCCAGATGTTCCTCTGTGGTCGCCTTGACGTTGACCTGACGCTTAGAAATGTGAAGCGTATCCGCAATATTCTGCTCCATCTGCTCAATATACGGTCTCAGCTTCGGTTTCTGCGCGATGACCGTCGCGTCGATATTTTCTATAATATAATGTTCTTCCTCCAGCAATTCTGCCACATGCTCCAACAGCTTTAAACTGGAAATTCCGCGATACCGCTCGTCCGTATCCGGAAAATGTTTTCCGATATCTCCCAGTGCCGCTGCCCCAAGCAATGCATCCATGATCGCATGCAGTAACACATCTGCGTCAGAGTGTCCCAGCAGTCCCAGACTGTGCGGGATTTCCACACCACCAAGGATCAGCTTACGTCCCTCTGTCAGCTTATGCACATCATAACCCATTCCTATTCTCATATGATAAATGCACCTCTTTTCTTTCCATATTTATCTCCCGTGGCACACCTGCTTCTGTAATTTTCGAAGTTCATTAAACCTTTTTTGTTCTGCTTTTTACAGATCCTTTAATACTATCTATCTGCCATCTTCCTCAAAAATCTGACATACGTACCACAAGAGCCTATTTGGTTTTTAGTTTACCACACTTCTCAAAAAATTTCCATTGACTTACTGTTTTTTTCTTCTTAAAATTGATATGAGGTGATTTTTTGAAACTATCAGAAAAGCAGAAAAACTTGATGCATTCGGCCATTGCGCCAACCATTGTTGCTACGATTATATTTTTTATCACATATTTTTTCTTTGGTATGGAAAATACAATGATCGGTCCTTTTGCGACCCTTTCATTTCTGCGTTACCGAAATATGTGCAATCATTATGAATGTCTGATTCGGAATTTCGGCGTCTATATGATCATGGCATTTTTTTCATTTCTTGCCGTCATCAATCTTCCGCTCTGCATTCTGATCAATGCGGCGGCGCTGTTCTGGCTGGCTTACCTGCTGATCGACGAATATAATCCGAACAATTATTTTCCGGCAGGCATGGCACTGATCTTTTTCCAGATTGCACCGGTGCATACCGTTCCAGCTTTGGGGAACCGTTTACTTGCCCTGTTGTCAAGTTTCGCCATTGTATTTTTATTTTCCTGGCTGCTTTCCCGCAAGGAAAATACGCAAAAACGCTTAACCGGATTGATTCAGGAGGGATTTGAGATTTGCAGACAGCTGCTTGACCTTACAGCTAAGGACGGTGATGCTTTATCTCTTACAGAAAACATAGAAAATTTTCTTCCGGTTCATAAAAAGCTATGCGAGATTAATCAAAAATGCAGCATGGAGATTTATTCTTACAATCGTGCGACATTGCGTCACAAAGGAAAAATCAACTGGTACTGCCGCTTTATACTTGTATTTCAGGTCATCAATTATCTGACCAGTCATCCGGAACAGGAGGAAAATCTCGCATGTGCAGAGGAAATTTATGCAAAATTTTATCCCCAGTTTCTGACCACGGAACCAACTGCAGACTACTGCAAACTGACGTTTCGTGTGCAAAAACCGGATATTCGAAATATGCGGCTTCGCTTTGCACTCCGTCAGGTGATCATACTGACGCCGTGTCTGGTGATTTCCTACCTGTGGCAGAGCAATAATATTTACTGGCTTGTAATTTCCGTCTTTTTCATGATGATTCCATTTACGGAACACACCGTACAGAGAGTTCGGCAGCGTATATTTGGCACCATGGCCGGCATTTTACTGTGCTTTGTATTTTTCACACTGTTTCCGGATTTTGCTTCCAGAGTTGTCATTATGACAGTGGCAAACTTTATGATCTATGCCGCCGACGGCTACGGTCCGATGGTTGCCTTTATCACCTGCTCGGCACTGGCACTTCAGTCCATAGACAGCAGCGTTCCCATTGTCCTGCTGCAGCGTCTGGTCTATACTCTTACAGGTGCGGGAATTGCTTTACTTGCCAATAAATATATTTTCCCGGTTCGTATACGGAAGCAGATGCAGTATCTGTTCGAACTGTTGAAAAGCATCCGTACAAAACTGACAGAAGTGGATGCTCATACCACACCTGGAGAAGATATGCGGCGTCACCAGATTGATCAGCTGATCATCAAATCCTATCTGCTGTCCACCAGAGCAGAGAATCTGCAAGATTCACTGCCGGAAGAAAAGAAATTTCTGGATTTTGAAAACGACAGAAAACAGCATATGGCGTGGCTGGCGTCTTATCTGGTAAAATACTTGTTTGTGTGATAAAAATTTAGGGTATTGAAAGGGTCTGAGTTTATTTTATCTCCGTAGCTAACAATCGCTCGCTGAGGGAAAATAAACTCAGACCCTATAAACAAAATTTTACAGTTCATGTTGATACAAGGTTTTTTCATCTTTGATCAGAACGGTTCCCGCTCCGTCAATACTGAAAAATTCGATTGGCAACACATGCTCAATTCTGCCATCCAGAATATGCGCACGGTTTACTCCCTGATTGACTGCATCAATACAATGCTGCAGATAATCCATGAAATCCGGTTGAAAATGACGCGTTTTCTTTAATTCTTCTACCTCATCTACCGTAATGCGCGGATATACGTCACTACGTGTATCATCCGTATAAATACCCGGATATCTGGAAAGATAGATCAGCTTGTCTGCCTGCATCTTTACAGCCACTTCCAGAGCCGTATCCCGTGGATCAATATGTTCCATCTCATTATCAATATCATTTGGAACAATAACCGGAATATAATCATTTTTGATCATCATCTGAATTGTCTCAATGTCTACTCCACAGATACCGATTGCTTTTGTATCGTACAGCTCTAACAGTTTCGCAATACGTTTATTTTCACGGAATTTGTCTACTCCCATCTGGGTACGATGTACCACAATTGGAATCACACCGATACTTTTCAGCAATACAATATCCTTGATCATTTTCTTTTCTTCCATACCGGAAAGCCATTCGCCACAGTCATATTCTATCACGATTACTTTGTGAACAAAATCACGAATGTATGGCAATGCATCACACAGAACTGCCGCTTTATGCTCTATATTTTCTAAATAACGATCCATAACTTTACCTCATTTATCTTTTTCTGGTTACAACAACCTTTTTTATTATACGGCAATCCATTACAACTGGCAAGGTCTGATCCGGTATAGTAAATATCATGCATTGCTTCACCTTATTTTTTCTTCACAATACAACGCTTCTTAAAGAAGAAAATTCCATAACAGAAAATATGATCGTACTCATCTTCAAATTCTAATGCATGATAAAAGTCCTCTCGATAATCATAATAGCTGATAGTTTTGCGCAATAATTTGTTCATTTCCTGTGTGATCGTATCCGAATCACCATTCCAAACAGCCTCAAACAACGCTTTGCCATTCCATGTCTTAGCACTTTCATCGAACCATTTTGCAATTTAACATAAGTACAATAATACCTGCTACAATGGCTGCTACCACTGCTACTGTACCTGCAATCACTTTTGCATGATCTTTGATCCATGCCATTGCACGTACCATCGGATTTGTAGAAATTGTTACTACATCATTAAATTCATACGCACAAGCTTCTTTGAATTCTTCTGAATCTGTATCCGTCACATTACCTGCCAGATCAGTAACAACAAGTTCTACTTTCTGTTTATCTTTGCTTTCATTAACTACAAAATCGCCTTCGTAGTTATTTCTGTCAGCAGAGAAATCAGTGATCTCATCTACCACATTTCCGTCAACCAGAACCTTGATGGATTTCAATCCCATCGTGTCATAAACACTGTATGTTGCATCTACACTCTGTGCGTTGATAATGGTATCTTCCAGTCCTGCAATACTTGTGATTTCAGGAGCAGTTCCGTCCACATGGAACAGAATCCCTTTATCCTCATAGTTGGTTGTCTCCGGACTGTTTCCAGTTGCATCTTTTGACGCTACAGCAATCTTGTATACACCATCTTTTGCAAAATTTTCTTTTGCGATCGTATACTGATACTGATACCATCCACTGCTTCCGATTGGTGCCTGATCATTCATTTCTGGTGTCACAGAATAATCTGTATCATCCATCGGCTTACCATCACACAGAACTTCAATATCCAGCGAATCTGCCAGAAGTCTGTCGGCATTATATTCTGTAATTACCAGATCATCCTTGATTGCTAACGGCTTAACATATGCTCCACCATCTTGAATCAGGTCAATCAGCTGATCATTATACACATATACAGAACCAAATCGATTTACAGTAAAGGTTGCTGTCGTCTCTGCGGAATGTCCCGCTTTGTCTGTCATGGAAACTGTCATAGTATAAATACCATCTGTTTCTGCTTCTTTTTCAAAAGTATCAAAGCTTCCGTTTCCACCCTGACCATCCAGAGCAACTGAGCCACCGATGTATTTTTCTGTTACATCCTCATCTTTTACATCGTAACGTGTTCTCGTCAGTGTCACTTTATAACTATCAAAATTAATATCGTTGAAAGATACTGCTGGAACTACATCATCCTTGAATGCTCTTCCATTTGCTTCTTCACCATTTACAGTAATTACCGGTGCTGTAATCTCAGTGTCTACAGTAAGCTGCTCAGAGGAATATTCCACCATCTGATTGCTGGATTTATCTCTGTAATTCATGGTAATGAAATAATCTCCATCCTCAGATAATGTAAATGTTCCAATATGAACATCGGTTCCCTGATCACTCCAGCTCGGAGATACACTGTATACTGCACCATCTTTTGTAACAGATACAACTACATCTTCCGGATAGAAATTTGCTTCATTCATTGTCACGGTTGCTGTAACAGCTCCATCGTAATAAGAAATACCATTTTCCTGATGAACAGGTGTGTTATACTCAACATTTGCTGTCGGTACAATATTATCTACGACAAGACGTTTGGTATCTGCCAGCTCACCAGATTCGTTTTCTGAACGGTCTTTTGCTGTAAACTGAACAGTTCCGTTGAACTGCGTATCATTGCCTAACGCACTTCTCGGAATTTCAAAAGCAGAAGTTGCAGTACGTCCATCATTTGAATATGTAATTCCTGCTTCATCAATAATCTGATTCATCAGCTCTGCATTTACTGCACTTACACCTGCCGCTTTGGTATATGCATATTTAAAATCATGTACACCTGCGATGTCATCATTGGCAGTAAGTGTAACTCTTACTTTTGCATTATAGAAACCATAAGAGATTCCATTTAATGCAGTATCCAAAATACTCGGACTGTATGTTACCGTCATGCCAGATGGAACTGTTTTATCAACAGTAAAATAATCCTCACTGTAATCTGCCGCCTGATTGGTTGCCAGATCTGTATATGCCACATCAAACGTATAATTTGCATCTCCAGGATATGTAATCGTCATCGTATGAATATCACCATGATCTGTCCATCCGGATTTCTGGCACAATGCATCCGCATTCAGTACTTTTCCTGTCACATCTTTTGCAATGATTGTGTAATCCACTTCATTTCCTGCAAAATTGTGCTCATTGATTGTCACGGTTGCTGTCTGTGTTGCATTGAAATAAGATCTGTTATGACCTTCTACATCTGCTAATACATTTTTTACATCCTTATTTGTATAGGACACACTAATTACCGGAGCTTTTGTATCTATGGTCATAACATTTGACACATATTCATCCATGGCATTTCCACTACGGTCTTCATAGGTGACACGAATCTTGTAGTCAGCATCATTGCTGTGGTTTTTCAATGCCGGAATCGTGTATGTTCCAATATGAAGATCTGCTGACTCATCGGTCCATGACGGTGTAATCTCTGTATAAGTTGCACCTGCATTTCTGGATAATTCAACTTTTACATCCTCTGCATAGAAGTTTGCTTCTGTCACCGCAAAGGTCAAATCAATGTTTTTGTTGTAATACCAGTGATTTCCTACTTTTCTGCTTGGCATTGTATAAGTTGCAGTCATGGTTGGAACCTTAGTATCCACAACAATCACGTTTTCATTATCTACAATTGGATTTTTAATCTCATTCTTACATTTGTCTGTTGCCGCATAAATAAAGTTTCCTCTTAACTGATCTGCTTCCTCACGCGGTAAAACAACCGTTGCTGAAAACTGATCCAGGTTTTCCTGATTTTGAACTGTGTCTACCGTCTGTAATGTATACGCTGAATCGCCTGTATCTTTATTTACATTACTTGCATTTGCTTCTTTTTCATAAGACCAGGTAAAGTGATCTACACCGCTGACTGTATCCTGCGCAGTAAATGTCAATGTTACTTTTTCCTTATAATAGAAATATCTCTTACCAGTAACTGCTTCCGCCACTTTATCGAACACTTTCTTTGGTGTTGTATAGTTATCAGAATAAGAAACATTTACGTTCGTTGGTGCTTCACGATCCAGAACCACCCCTGCGGATCTGTCTTTTTCAGACTCCTCAAGCTTATTTAATGCCAGGTCACGATAGGTGAATGTCAGATCATAAATTGCATCTCCGACAACTTTTTTGAGTTTATCCAAAGACAGTTGTGCAACGTGTTCGTGTTCAATGTCTGTTGTTTCCCAGCTATCCTCTTGCCGCAGATACGCATTAAGGGCATCAATCTTCTTCTGATCATCTTCCCCTTTGATATTTTTTGCAGAACCGGTTACTGAAATATCTTTTGCACGGAAATTACGTTCATCAATTTTTACAGTTACTTTCTGATTTCTTTTTTTATCTGTTACGGAAGCATCTTCCTCAAACGCAATTTTTGGTGCCGTTTTGTCGATGGTAATAACCTCTGATGTATAGACTTTTTCTTCGATATTTCCGGAATGATCGGTATCCTGTAACGTGACAACATAATCGCCTTCTTCGGAAAGTGGATATTCTGCCTGATACCAGTCTTTGCCATCATCTTCTTCTGTGGCATTTTTATCTGTAATCTTTTCCCAATTCAGCTCTGACCCATCGAACTTATCATCTGTCGTTTTATTTGATACATCTGTTTTATTTACAGTAATCTTTACATCTTCCGGGTAAAAGTTTGCTTCTTTTACTTTCAGCGTTACCGTTACATCATCAGAAGTATAATGATGATTAACCGTTTCACCATTAACGACTTCTTCTACCTTCTGGTAACGTTCCGTTGCGTTTTCGAAACTGTAGGATGCATCTAACTTTGGAGATATACTGTCAACGACAACAATATTGTCAGTGTCCGTCATATAATCAGAGGACAAATCTGCCACATCCACTGCCTGTACCTGCAGATTACCATTTAACTGATCTTCTGCCGCATCCGGAAGCTGCAATGTTGCCTGATAAACTTTTTTATCCCCATTCGTTTCAACTTCCTTGATATCTGTCAGAGTCCCGCTGGCCTGTTCCAGATTACTGTCACTGGCCTCTGCAGCACGTGTGTAGATCCAATTCAGTGCTTTGATACCTGAAGTAGCATCCTTTGCTGTGATTGTTACTGTCACGCCAGTTTTATCATAGAAATGGAAAATTTTATCCAACAACTTAGGCGTAGAAGTAGAATAGGTAACCTCGATATCTTTTGCATCTGGTCTTACACTGTCAATTTTCTCAATACCAGTTTTGATTGGAGCTGTAATACCACCAGTCGTTGCATTTTTCAGATAAACAATACGTTCTCTTTTGCCCTGATCATTAAATACCACGCTGCTCATTGCATTTAATGTCTTAGCTGCATCATTTTTCCATTCGCTCGCAATCTGATATCCCACTGCCGGAACAACATATACAGCCTGCTGAAACCATCCTGCTTCATTGGCAGTTACCGTTTCTGCATCTGCTTTTTCAGAGCTCTTCAGAGAAAAACTGTTCTCCGGCGTTGCTTCAAACTGAATATTAATCGAGTAATTAGCATTTGCTTTCGCATAAAGTTCTTTTTGTTCCCAATGTCCAAAGCCTTTTCTGACCCATTTTGTTCCAGCTGTTTTGTGAGCAGCTACTTTTACAGTCAGTGTACCGTCATTATCCACTAATTTTTCTGCCAGCTTCTTATAATTGGAAATGCTGAGTTCTCCACTCTCTTGTTCTATAGAAATTCCATAGTTTTCTGAATCTTCTTCCATAACAGTGGCGTTATAAGTGATTGTACCGTTGTCCTTCTTAGCTTTCCATGCCTGCAAGTTTGAAATGATACCATTATTTGTTCCAAACACATACTCTTTAGAAACAACAATATTACCATTTTCTTCAAATTTCAGCAGATCATCCGTCTGAACAATATCTAACTGTGTTTTTCGTGTTTTTTTAATATAATTGTTATTTTCTGAACAAGTATCCTTAAGTTTTACTGTTGCAACTACATAGATGCTATGACCACCGCCTTCTTTCTGAACTTGCAGCTGTCCCTTCGCATCAATCGTTGCAATTTTTTCCATATCAGTAGAAGCATTTCCTGCATCTGTTCCTTCCGAATCATCCATTTCTTCTGTATTTTCTGATTCTTCAGAACCCTCTTTTTTTTCTGCACTTTCAATGGAATACGTAATCTCCACGTCTGATGAATCAAATTCATGATGTTCCACACCAAAAGCTTTTACAGAATAATCGTAGGTTGTTTTTCTCGCTTCTTCGTATGTTACACTTTCTTTTATCTGGTCTGAATTATTTTCCAGCTCAATAGATACCGGATCAATCGTTGCTATTGCATCAATTGTTTCTTCAAATTTTTTGTCATTATCTCTGTCAATTCGGATATAAACCGGATAACTTCCTGCATTTACACCCGTTGGGACCTCTCTTGACCAGCTCGATTCCTCTTTCTTTTCGGATACACTGTATTCCACCACTGCATCCTTATTATCAGGATCCGTTCCTTCCACAGATGTTATCAATGGATGTTTTTTCCCATCATATGTACCCTTGTATTCATTTGCCTTTGACTTAAGTACTGCCGTATACGTCTGCTTAAAAGGTTCATAATTCTCTCTTTCTACACGTACTGTCACAGAATAAGTTCCGGCATATTGAATCTGTGGAATCGCCTTTGTTTTCTCACCGTTACCAAGCTGATAAGTAACCTTATCCGGATGTTCACCATCTGTTACGATACCCTCCACGGTAGCTGCCGGGAATTTTTTCCCATCTGCATACGCTTCCGTTACACCTGTCACCGTCACATTCTCAATCAGCATGCAGCGTAAGGACACCGCAAAATTCTGATCTGCAGATGTAATTGGCAAAGATACAATGGTCGTATCATTACTCTCATAATGTTCCTTGGATACCTGTGCGGTAAGTTCTAAATCATTTTCCTTATAGCCATCCACAGACAGTACTTCTGCACATCCGTCTTCGTCCGTCATTACAGTTCCGGATATTAGATTTTCAACATCTGTCTGCGACACAATCGTATAATTGACTACCGCATCAGCCAGCGCTTTTCCTTTTCCATCTGTTACAGTTATGGTTACTGCATCCGGATGTTTTTCTGTTGCTGCAGATGCCTGAAGCCAGGACATTGACAGAATAGACACTGCAACCAGAACTGCAAGAAAAATGAATAACAAGCGTTTTGGCTTTGTACATTTTCCGTTTTTCATCTTTTCCTCCCTTGTTTATTTTTTATTTCATATTTGTAATAATATTACTTATGAAATACGTTCTTTTGTGTGCACTAGCATAATGTCATCCAACATCTTCATATGCACTGTTTTCTGTTGTGTCAGAATCTCCGTCTCATCTTCCAAAGCCTCTGTCACATTTTCTTTCTTCTTAAGTATTAATTCTTCCGTTCGTTTTTTATATTTTTCGTTCTTTTTTCCTGGTTTAAAGGCTGGATTTCCTTTTTGGGAGTTTGTCTCCCGCATCTGCTGAATTGCTCTCTTCGCATTTTTTCCTGACAAATCACCAATTACCGTCGGGATTTTAAATTTTATAAACAAAATGACTGCCAGAATCAGGCAAACAACAGCTCCGGCAAATGCAATATACGATATTTTTACTAATAATTCTGCCATTACTGTTTCCTCTCTTCCGCATTTGTATAAGTTCTCTGAATTGCTTCTCTATAATTGTCGTAATTATCAAGAATCTCCCGCTGCAACTGCTGTGACTGTTCCTTCTGTACGGTCAGTTCTGATGCTTTTTCGTAAACACAATTCAATAAGGTAAGAATCTTATCCTGATCTACATTTACCTGTTCCATATTTGTTCTCTGATCATACAGCAACATAAATACACCGTTATAAAACGTTAATTTATCATAGGCACCAGAATCCTCCACTTCTGTCAACGTATCGTTGATCTGGTCCAACAGCTGTTCATAATTTTCTTTTGATGCTTCCTCTACGGTCGCTGAATTCAAAATATAAGTTTTATAGAAAGAGCAGATCTGATAATAGCAGTCCGAAATTTTCTTTTCTTTAAAATCCGGAGAAATATTCTCATTTTTCGCATTCACTTCAAAGAAAGAAATGGCTTTCTGTACACGATTGGAAAAACTGTAAGAACCATCTTCATCCGTATAATAGTTAAAATACATCATTCCAATCTGATAATTTAATTCCGCATACTCCTTGCTGGAAGTATCAAATTCTGCCTTATTTCGATTGTAAATTCCTAAAAACTGATCGTTTTGCTTTTTTCCAAAGATTCCATCGTCTTCATAAGCCGTCAGCATTTTTTCATAAGCATCCAGTTTTTCCGGATAAATATCAATTGCTTTCATATAGCTGTCGATTTTTTCATCTACTGACGTTGATTCTGATACGGAAACCAGATTTTCGTAATCATTATTGTTGATCGTTTTTGCTGTCACCCGACAGGTGATTCCCGCTGCTGCAAGGGCGACTGCCAGCGTTCCGGATATAACAAATGCCCGCAATTTTCGCTTCTGAATCCGCTTATAATCCTTCGTGATCAGATCTGGATGTTCCAGATCATATAACAAATCTGAACAATTCTGATATCGGTTCTCCGCTGCCGGCTGAACACATTTATCAATAATGATCTCGATACCTTCCGATAATTCCGGGTTCCACATCCGAACCGGTACATATTTTTCTCCGCCACGCGGATCGATTCCGGTCAGTAAATGATGCATCGTCATTCCAAGCGCAAAGATATCGGATCTTGCATCGGTCTGGCCACTGTACTGTTCTGGAGGCGCATAACCTTTTGTTCCAAGCACAGTGGTATCTGCCAGACTCTGTTCCTTATATTCCCGGGCAATACCAAAGTCAATGATTTTAATATTTCCCTCCGGCTTCAACATAATATTTGCCGGTTTCATATCACGATAAATGATTGGTGGCTTCTGGGAATGCAGATAAGATAAGACATCGCATAACTGTTTCGCCCATCCAATCACCAGTTCCTCCGGCTGTGGACCGTATTCCAGAAGAATCTTATCCAGTGATTCTCCCTCGATATAATCCATGACAACAAAAATTGTCTCCCCGTTATCAATAATATCGACAATACGTGGCAGTGACGGATGATCCAGCTTTTTCATCATATTTGCTTCCGCAAGCAGACTGTTTACAATCACCACATCGTCTTTTCCGTTGCCTTTTTTTCTAATTTCTTTTACTGCCCACTGCTTATTTAAGTGCGTGTCCATTGCCAGATAAACAACGGACATTCCTCCCTGACCAATCTTTCTTAAAATCTCATATTTTCCGTCAATTACAGATCCTATTTCTGCCATAACTTCTTCCCCTATCTCCCATCGATTTTTATCAAAATCGCTGAGATATTATCCCTTTCCTGTCGTTGTTTTACCAGTTCGATCAGATGATGTAACTGCTTTTTCATCATCTTCTGATCTGGCAAAACACCTGCGTGTAATGTCTGAAATATCTCTGCTTCACTGATTTCATGGCGAAAACCATCCGAACATAACAAAAATACCCCTCTTTTTATATTTCCATACAGGATTTCCGGCTCCACCTGTGCAGAAGCCCCAACACATTGCAACAACATATTTCTTCTTTTATCAACTTTTGCCTGTTCTAATGTCATGGTTCCCTTTTTTAGTTCTCTGGCAATAAATGTGTGATCTGTTGTCAGCTGATGAATAGCAGTATCATCCAGAAAATACAGTCTGCTATCGCCTACATGCACGACCAGATACTGATCATTCAAACACAAAATGGCAGTGACCGTAGTTCCAAGCTGCGCACGTTGTCTCTGACCATAGGAACTTATTTTTTCGTTCAATTCCTTTAGCATCAATTTCCATTTCTGTGCAATGACCGATAAATCCGGATGTGCTAATTCCATTGGAAGTTCCTGCTCAAACCAGTTTGCAAAGCCGCGGATTACCGTAGCACTTGCCAACTCTCCTTTATCCAATCCTCCCATGCCATCACAAACAACCGTCAGTACAATTTCACCTAACTCTGTCTCTGCATGTTTTACAAGAACGCTATCTTGATTTACACTTTTTTTTATTCCCACATCTGTTTCTGCTGCTACCGTATATTTCATACTTCCTCCCCTAAATTACTCTGTCGCATCCTGTACCAGCAATGTTGTTTCATTATTTCCATCATTTTCCAGAAGACCCGTAGCTTCTTCTTCCAATAAACCGGTTTCTTCCTCCTCTTCCAGTAAACCAGTCCTTTCATCATCTTCCCGGTAATGCATCAGATATTCAGCACGTTTGTCTGTAATATAGCCACTCTGCCCTGCTGCATGCTTTTTGATTGTTTTTACAACAGAACTGTCCTGCTTCATAATAAAATGTTCGATTTTATTCAGATCAAACCGATCCATCCCATTTAAAAAATAAGCAAATTCGGAAATTTTTTTATAAAACAAGTGTAATCTGTCAAATAAATATATGTGACAGGAGGATTTTCACTTATGGATACTACTTTTATACGCGACAGAATTACGGAATTACGTCTTCAGAAAGGCGTTTCTGAATATAAGATGAGCATGGATCTTGGGCACAGCAAAAGTTATATACAAAGTATTTCTTCTGGAAAGTCTCTTCCCTCCCTTTCAGAATTTTTATATATTTGTGAATATTTTGATATTTCTCCCAAAGCTTTTTTTGATACGGAAACATGTGATCCACAGCTTATAGAACAAACAAAAAAATGAATTAAAACAATTGAATACCAACGATTTAAAATTAATTTACGAATTAACCAGACGATTAAATCAGAAATAACAAAAGATTGTAAAGCGGACATTCGCAATCCGTGCGACCTGTCAGTGGGAGCTTTTAACTCCCACTGACATAAGCATCCCCCTTACCCACCGCTTAGTGCTCTACGCACTTGAAGCGGGGGAATGCTTATTCTGCGTTCAATTCGTATGATTCGTATTGATTGGAGTATAATACCGCAAAATGACAAATGTCAATTATTGTTTTATGGTGTTTTTTTTACCTGTACAAATTGCACAATGACTGTTTTTTAACTGCAATCCCCGTATTTTGCGAAACACAAAAAGAATCCATGAAAATCATATGTTTTCATGGATTCTTTTTTACTGTCATTTTTGTGAAATTTTACGGATAGATTTTTTCTTTATAGATATTTTTATACAATAAAAAACCTGTAAGATAAATCTTACAGGTTTCTAATAGCGAGAGGGGGATTCGAACCCTCGACACTGCGGGTATGAACCGCATGCTCTAGCCAACTGAGCTATCTCGCCATATTGAATGGGACCTACAGGGCTCGAACCTGTGACCCTCTGCTTGTAAGGCAGATGCTCTCCCAGCTGAGCTAAGATCCCATTTCTGTTGACCAGTGAACTGTTCCGTTCCCTGTCGACTTCGTTAGTATACACCCATAGCAAACAGAAAGTCAACAAGTTTTTCTCTCTTTTTTGAAGTTCGACATTTTATTTATATTATATGTACTTTTCACACAATTCACACATTTTCTATTTTTCTTCTGATCAGGCTTTTAGGGCACGCATTCACCATGTTTCATACAGATTTTCGCAATCCGTTTATAATGCTTACTCAATCACTCTAACGTTAAATTTTCTCTACACCTGCTGTCTTACAGAGCTCAGTTTCAAAACACAAATTAAACAATGCTACTACTCTGCCAACCCCGATCATTGCTGCAATTGTTCCAATACCGATTCCAATCAAACGCCCACGCGCCACCAGACCCATCAAAACTGAAATTCCCACACAACTGCAGTCCAGCAGATTTTTGCCAAATCCCATTCCTTTTTTTGTAACCATTCCAAGTGTCTGTGCCAGTCCATCTGCCGGGTTCGGGATCAAGTGCATATCTACGATCATTGCTGCGCCGATTCCGGTAAACACAATTGCCAGCACAAGCATTACAATCTTCACACCAACATGTTCTGCTGCCGGAATGATACCACCAAACACATTCAAAAGCAGACTGAACGCCAAGGAAAACGGAATCTGTAGCAAATCTTTCCAAAGTCCTTTTCGAAACTGTGGTAAAAGCACCCATTTCAGTTCGACTTCAATCAAGGCAAAGCAGGTGTACAGCAAAAATGTCATCAATGCAAAATTCAGATTCCATGCACCCGCTACTGTATATGCAATAGAAACCAATGCAGACACGCCCAGTCCTGTCTTTGTATTCAACGTGATTCCTAACGCCAGAATTACAATTCCAAGCCCATAAATAAACAGACGATGGAACAGTTTTCGCTTCCCCTCCATGGTTTTTTCCATATTTTTATCACTTCCCTATAGTTAAACAGCACATTTTCTTCTCTACGCCAATTTTAGCAGCCAAAATGTCGTACGGTTCTCAGAACTGTCCTCAATATTTTCTGCGATCATTTCCAGATTCCACAGTTTCCCTGCACGGGCACTGCAGATCGCCGCGGTTGTCTCCGGCAGTGTTCCTTTTGCCAGCATTTCCGCTCCAATTGCCGTATCTTCGATCTCATGCTCTGCCAGATTCGGGAATTTCGCCTTACGTGTATGAACAGTCTGACGCAATGCCTGCGGATGGGATGCCACTTCTTTTAAGGAAGCTGTATCTACCCCCGGCTTTTTAAACATGCAGTGATGAATTGGAAGCACATACACGCCGATTTTTTCATAGGAAATATTCTCAAAAGTATGTACAAATTCGCCCACCGGACCTGCTGTAGAATTTTCCACGCCAAGTACACCGTACTGAACGTCACCTTTCTGCATTGCTTCCAGAATGTTTTTCGCACATACCAGTGGAACCAGTTCTGTCTCTGTCATGCCAGCCTCTGCAAGCAGCTCATTTGCTGCCACTTCTGAAAAACTGCCCGGAATACCCATATAACCGATTTTATCCATTTTACAATCCTCATTCTCTCATATTTTTATAAGCAATTTACTAGTATATCTGAGGCAAAAAAACGTCACACCTCTACAGATAGCATCCTCTCAAACAATATTTGTCACTGAATTTACTCTCTATCTGTTCTTCTTTTCCATCTCATACGGACAATTATCGCTACAGTAAACACATTATTTTTGCCTATACGATATTTATTATAGCGTTTTTTGTAAAAAAATCCAGAGAATTCTTACCTTTCCGATTGTTATTATTCTGAAATTGGAGTAAAATAGAAGAAAATACGCTTTTACACATTAAAAAGCTAAACTAATATACTTTCCCGTATTTTGGAGGAATTACATTTATGGAATTTAACAGCCTGATCAGCAACGTGGAACCGTCCAAATCCGTCACTTTGCTGTCAAAAACAAAAGAATTACAGAAAACTGATCCTAAGATTTTAAACCTGACCGGCGGAGAACCGGATTTTCCAACTCCGAAAGCCATCTGTGACACCGTTGTGGCAGAGCTTGCCGCAGGACATACACACTATTCTGACAGCCGCGGAGACGCTGACCTGCGTGCCCGCATTGCCCGCAAACTACAGGAAGAAAATCACGCACCATTTCAGCCGGAGAATATTCTGATCACTCCCGGGGCAAAATATGCTGTATACCTGACAATTCGTGCCCTGATTAATCCGGGGGATGAAGTAATCTGGCTCACACCGGGCTGGGTATCCTATCCGTCCATCGTGGAAGCCAGCGGTGGAACACCTGTCGCTGTTCACTTAAAATATGAAGAAAACTACCGCATCACAGAGGAATCTTTGGAGGCAGCAGCATCCGATAAAACCAAACTTCTGATCATCAACTATCCGAACAACCCAACCGGACAGATTCTGACAGAAAATGATATTCAGGCGCTTACTGTCTTTTTGCGTAGACATCCGAACGTTTATGTTTTATCCGATGAAATTTATGAAAAAATCGTTTATGACCAAAACAAGGTTGTCAGTCTGGCTTCCATTCCAGAATTTTTTGAACGTGTTGTCATCGTCAACGGTTTTTCCAAATGCAGTGCCATGACCGGATGGCGTCTGGGCTATCTTGCCTGCACCCCTGCACTTTATCAGGTAGTGTTGAAATTATTCCAGCACTCCATCAGCTGCACCAGTGGATTTTTACAGCGTGGCGCTCTGACCGCACTTGACTGTATGGAAGAAACCGAACAGATGCGCCAGGCATATGAAAAACGCAAAAATCTTCTGGTTGAAGGAATCCGCAAAATTCCGGGTGTGGAACTTCTGACACCTGCCGGAGCTTTCTATGCCTGGGTGAAATTTGATACAGATATGGACAGCGAAACACTCTGTAATGACCTGCTGGACAAAGCAAAAATTGCCGGTGTTCCGGGTATCGCTTACGGAGAGGAAGACTGCGTCTGCATTCGTTTCTCCTTCGCCACTTCAGAAGATGTGTTAAGAACAATGTTAGAACGATTAAAAACTTATCAGGAAAACCATACGAAATAAGTAATAATATCCTTGACGACAAAATATTTTTATAAATTTAAAACATGATAAAAAAAGATTACTATTTTTACTTTATAGTAGCCAAAATTGTAATCTCGAAAAAAGAGCCTCTTTCATAAAATACATAATAACGTATGGACTTTACTTTATGTCCTATAAACTTTGCTATTTTATGAATGAAGGTTCTTTTTATGTATACTTATTTTTTCACTTATCAGGATGCTTTACCTGAAAATTGTGGTTTTCCGATTTTGGGCAAAATCCATTTCATCTGGCTCATCTGCATTGCCATTGGTATTTTTCTTTTGTGCAAAGTGTACCTGCGCCTTACGAAAACAAGGCAGTTACAAATATTGAACACCACTGTACTTCTGGCTTTATGCTGCACTTTTATGCAGGATGCTATTTTGACTGTCACCGGACATATGAACGCTCGAATGCTGCCTTTCCATCTCTGTGATCTGGCAGGATTTTTCTATCTATTCTTGCAAATGCAGGCTTTGCGCACTGGTCGCTGGACTTCATTTTCTGAAATTGCATTGTGCCTTTTTATGCCAGGTGCCGTCCTTGGCATTTTATTTCCGGTGTGGAGTGTATACCCGACTTTTCATTATATGACAATCCATGGCTTTGTATATCATGCACTGATCATTCTTTATCCATGGTTGCTTTTTGTCAGTGGAAACATCCGCCCTAAAACACGTCATATCTGGCAGCCGGTATTATTATTTTGCTGTATTGTTCCACCCGTTTATCTTTTTAACAAAAAATTTGACAGTAATTATATGTTCATTAATGAAGCACCGACAAATACGCCTCTTGAATTTCTTGCAAATCAGATGGGAAATCCCGGCTATTTGCTTGGATATGCCATTTTTATTTTTCTTCTGATGCTGACTTTATATCAATTTTTCAACAAACTTACACGTCTGTTCCAAAATTTTGCCCAATAGCTCTAATGTTATTTACTTTTGTTCCTTTCGCAGACAATCTTGCCATACAATGCCGCAAGAACCTGCTGAAACAATGTTCCAATCATAACAGGAAATAATACTTCTCCCGGAAATGATGTTGCGGCAATGACCGCCCCTGCACTGATATTTCGCATACCGGCTCCATACATCATGGAAATTTGTGTTTCCCAATCCTGATGCATCAATCTTGCAATGAGCAATCCGATAGCATATCCACCTGCTGCCAGCAACAGAATCACGCCAGCTACTTTCACCCGCTCCAGATTCATATGACGAATATAAGGTGCCACACCGGAAGAATTGGAAGCCACCACAAAGATCAATGCCATCTTAGAAAATGGTGCCAGTTTTGATGGCAGTACCTTCTGCGCTTTTCCTTTGCTGCATTGATTTAATGTCATCGCCAAAACTGCCGGAAGTGCCACCATAAAAATCAGCTGACGCATCATCTGTGTTCCATCAATCTGCACTCTTGAACCAACCATAACATGCAACGTCGCCGGAATGAGAAACGGTGCCAAAACGGTATCAATGACTACAAGTGCCAGTGACATGGCATTATTACCACTGTAAATCGTCACCCACATCAAACTGACCACCGCCGTTGGGACTGCAAACTCCAACACAATTCCCGTAATCAGATTACTGTTGTCCGGAAAAATCAGATTTCCAAGACCACATGCCACTCCCGGAATCACCAGATGCAACAGCACCATAACAATCAGAAGTGCCCAAGGTGTTTTAAACACGTTTGCCACATCCCGGAACTGAGATTTTAAAGCTCCGGTAAAAGTGATAAACGCAAATACAAACGGCACAAAGGGAACTCCATATTTTGCAATCTGTGGGAACAACACACCAAATACCAGACAAGCCGGAGTTACTAATGCCATCCATTTTTCAATAAACTTGTTAAATCGATTTAACATCTGCATACTTCATACTTCCATTCTATATTTTTCGATATTCTCTAAATTTTCTTACCACCGCAAGTATACTGTTCTTTCCATAGAAAAGCAAATGTGCGATGCAGATTTTCATTCCACATCGCACATTCTATATTTCTTGTACTTTCACTTATCATATAACAAATAGTTTTCAGATATTCCTGCTGAGTATCTGCGTTTCACCTATTGCTTCTTTAACGTCGCATCAATGTTAAGATACCGCCGAAAAATCCATATCCAAGTGTGATCCATCCACAAACCAACATCAGAAATGCCAGATGTGTCATCCCCGGAATCGTAACAAACAGATTCAAGATCATCACTGCTGCCAGTGAGATTGCTGCTACAACTACCGTACGTAAAAACAGATATAAATATTTCCCTGCAATTGCTGTATGTTTCCCTGCTCTATTTGAATATGCATAAATCTTTTCCATCATATCATGCCCTCTTTCTCGATATCAAAAACACTTTTCTTTTGATATTGGAATCGTAGCATGCCATCGTAAAAATCAAAGCATATTACTGTAAATTGCAGGTAAAACTTTTATTTTTTGTTGTATAAGAAAAGCGCCCTGCAAAGGACGCTTTTCTTTCGCTCACAAGTATTTATAAATTAAGGAATGTGTATTATTCGTGGCAATGTGCACAGTCTACAGACTGGAATTTCTCATGATCATACGCAATGCCGTTTTTGTCATAATAATCTTTTACTGCTGCCTTTACTGCTTCCTCAGCAAGTACGGAACAGTGGATTTTTGCTGGTGGAAGTCCGTCAAGTGCCTCAACGACTGCACGATTGGACAGTTCCAGAGCTTCATCAATCTTTTTACCTTTGATCATCTCTGTAGCCATAGAACTTGTTGCAATGGCAGAACCACATCCAAATGTGTTGAATTTTACATCTGAGATTGTCTGATCATCCGGATTGACTTTGATATACATTCTCATGATATCGCCGCATTTTGCGTTTCCTACTTCGCCAACTCCGTCAGCATCTTCCATTTTACCTACATTTCTTGGATTCTGAAAATGATCCATTACTTTTTCACTATATAACATGTTTTTTCTCTCCTTTTTCCAATTCATCCCAAACCGGTGACATATTTCTTAAATAAGTTACGATCTTCGGTAATTCTTCTAATACATAGTCTACTTCTTCCTGTGTGTTGTACTCAGACAGGGATAAGCGAAGAGAACCGTGTGCTACTTCATGCGGCAGTCCGATTGCAAGAAGTACATGGGACGGATCTAAGGAACCGGATGTACAAGCAGAACCGGAGGATGCTGCGATACCTTTCATATCAAGCATCAGTAACAGGGACTCACCCTCGATGCCTTCAAAACAGAAGTTTACGTTACCCGGGAGACGTTTTGTGCGGTCTCCGTTCAATTTAGAATGTGGAATGGTCAACAGACCTTCAATCAGGCTGTCACGTAATGCCGTCATCTTCTCTGCATTTTCTTTCTGATGTGCCAGAACATCTTTTAATGCTGCTGCCATACCAACGATAGCAGGAATGTTCTCTGTGCCGGCACGTTTTCCACGCTCCTGGACACCACCTTCGATGATGTTGGAAAGCAGGATTCCTTTTCTTGCATACAGAAAACCAATTCCTTTTGGTCCGTGGAATTTATGTGCAGATGCAGACATCATGTCGATATTCTGCTCTTTCACATTGATTGGAAGGTGTCCAACTGCCTGTACGGCATCTGTATGGAAATATACACTTTTTTCTTTACAGATTGCACCGATCTCAGCGATTGGCTGAATGCTTCCAATCTCGTTATTTGCATACATAACGGTCACAAGACATGTGTCCGGGCGAATAGCTGCCTCAAGTTCATCTAGGCGAACCATACCATTTTCATGGACATCCAGATATGTTACTTCGTAACCTTCTTTTTCCAGTTTCTGCAGTGTATGAAGTACTGCGTGATGCTCGAAAGCTGTAGAAATAATGTGTTTTTTATTTCTGCGTGCACCCCATTTTGCCGCAGATACGATAGCCTGATTGTCAGCCTCGCTTCCACCGGAAGTGAAATAAATCTCATTCGGCTGTGCTCCGATACAGGCTGCAATCTCCTCTCTTGCTTTCTCCAGTACTTCCTTGGACTTCTGTCCCGGAGTATGAAGACTTGATGCATTTGCATATACATTTTCCAGACATGGGATCATAGCGTCCAATGCAACCTGGCTCATTTTTGTCGTTGCCGCATTATCAAAATATACGTTCATAGTCCCTCACACTTTCTATCTTAATTTTGTATTTTAGCTATTGTTTCCTTAATTCTTGGATATATTATCATAGTATTCCCCTAATGTCAATAGGAATTGAGGTGTTTAATTAAAAGAACAAGATGAGATAAAAACTCCAAGTTGCCTTGGAGTTTTTATCTCATCTTGTTCCATTTACACTATGACACCACGATAATGTTCGTATAGCGTTTCAATACCACATCCGGAAGTTTTTCCGTGATGATCTGTGCCGATTCAAAAGTTCCGAACCGAATCGGATTCACTTGATGAAATTTCGTACTGTCACACAACACATATGATTTCAGACTGTGTGTCATGGCACATTCTTTGATTTTGGCTTCGTTGATCTCCGGTGTAGTGAATCCAACTGCCGGAGATGCCCCGTTAGTTCCCATGAAACATTTTGTAAAATTAAATTTCTGCAAACTCATACATGCTTCATTTCCAACAATAGCCTCTGTGGCAGCTTTTAATTCTCCGCCCAGAATAATGACATGAAACCCCTTTTCGGCCAGCTCCAGAGCATGTGAAACCGCATTTGTCACAAAAGTTGCTGTCTTTTCCATGATATACGGAATCATGCAGGCTGTCGTTGTACCGGCATCCAGATATACAAAATCATGTGGTTCGATCAGAGAAGCTGCATATTTTCCGATCTGCTGCTTCTCATCCTGATACAGTTCCTTACGCTGTGAAACCTGCTCATCTTTTGTGGCAAGATTTGATTCCGCCAGCATGGCACCACCAAACACCTTGACCAGTGCACCTTTTTCATCCAACGTATTCAGATCCCGTCGGATGGTGGATTCAGAAGCATCAAAATACTCTTTCAGCTCCTGAACTGTCACACTGCCTTTCAGGGACAGCAGGCGCAATATTTCTTCCTGCCTCTTTTCTGTTAACATATAATAAAAATCCTCTTTCCCTTATCAATAATTACTCTTATCTCTACCATTAATGATTCTATAAGTCTTACATGTGCAACCACTTTTTCAGAATTTCTTCTCTGTTGGCGCTGCTGTCTGTCTCACAGATCAAACGACGGATGGTCAGCAGACGTCCCGGAGATACGGACAGCTCATCAATTCCCATTGCCAGGAACAGTTCTGTCAGATCACTGTCTGCGCCAAGCTCACCACAAATACCACACCAGATACCTGCTTTATGCGCATTCTGAACGGTCTGATTGATCATACGAAGCACTGCGATATGATGTGCGTCAAAGAAGGAATCCAGTGACTGATTCTGACGGTCAATGGCCAGTGTATACTGTGTCAGGTCGTTGGTTCCGATACTGAAGAAGTCTACTTCTTCTGCCAGCAGATCACTGATGGTTGCTGCTGCCGGAGTCTCGATCATGATACCCTGCTCCGGTGTGCCATATGGAACGCTGTCTGCATCCAGTTCTGCTTTTACTTCTTCTACAATTTTTTTGATCTGTGCGATTTCGGACAAAGAAGTAATCATCGGATACATGATCGCAATGTTACCAAATGCACTTGCACGGAACAGTGCACGTAACTGTGTCTTGAAAATTTCCGGTCTGGTCAGACAGATACGGATGGCACGTACACCCATTGCCGGATTTTCTTCTTTTGCCAGTTCAAAATAGTCTGCCTGTTTGTCTGCACCGATGTCCAGAGTACGGATGATGACACGTTTGCCTGCCATAGTCTCAGCAACTTTTTTGTATACCTCAAACTGTTCATCCTCTGTCGGATAAGTCTCGGATTCCAAATATAAGAATTCGCTTCGGAAAAGTCCGATACCCTCTGCTCCATTCTGAAGAACCAGTGCCAGATCTTTGACATTTCCGATGTTGGCATAAGTCAATACTTTCTTTCCATCCAATGTAATACTTTCTTTGTTTTTGAAAGTCTGAAGAAGTTCTTTCTTCTCCTCTTCCTCTTTTTTCAGTGCTTCCATTTTTTCCATGGTCTCTGCGTCCGGCTCCACATAGATCACACCATGATTTCCATCTACGACAGCCAGTTTTCCGTCCAGATCATCCGTCAGCTCCATCTCTGTGCTTACCAGTGCAGGGATTCCCATGGTGCGGGCAAGAATGGCTGTATGTGAGTTTACGGAGCCATGTACCGTTACAAAGGAAAGAACTTTGTCTTTTTCCAGCTGAACCGTCTCACTCGGAGCCAGATCGTCAGCCAGAATGATCACTGGCTCGTCTGTTACAACTTTGCTTTTGTTCTCACCGTTTAAGTTCGCAATCACACGCTCGGAAATATCTCGGATATCTGCCGCACGCTCTTTCATATAATCATCATCCATCTCTGCGAACATGGAAGAAAAATGATCACTTGTTATCGCTGTCGCATACTCTGCGTTTACCTGTTGGGTGCGGATAATATTTTCTACGGAATCCTGATAGTCCTCATCCTCCAGAAGCATCTGATGCATTTCAAAAATAGCTGCATTCGCCTCGCCGACTTCTCTGACAGCCTTATCATACAGTTCTCCTAACTGTGCCTGTGCCGCTTCCTTTGCATCCTGAAAACGCTTTACCTCAGCTTCCACGTCCGCGATTTTCTGACGTGTTACCTGCTGCTCGCCTTTTTTGTATACACATAAATGTCCGATGGCAATACCGCCAAACACACTCTTTCCCTGATATACGTTCATACCAAACATTTCCTTTCCAAACTTATATATTTGTCCTCTTCATTAAATCGAATAAAACCTCACATCTGATCTGTCTATATAAGTATCCGGGACTTTATTCGATTTCGCGTCAGATGCAATCTGCGTCAGCAGATAGATTCCTTATGCATCTGGTCGCATATCTCAGAGCTTTTTTGCTTCAATTTGAAGCAAAAAAGCTGTGTACGCCAGATGTTTTCCACCGTACACAGCCTCTCTGGCTTAAAATTTCTGCCAAATATCTTTTTTAAAGCGTTCAAATGCACCTGTGCATTTTTTTGGCAAATTTTCTCTTTAAACTTTATCCTACAGATTTGTTTTGAAGAAGTTCTCCAGTTTCTCTGCTACAGCGTCTTCATCTTCGCCTTCTACTGTTACAGTGACTTCCTGTCCACATTTAATACCAAGACTCATAACAGCCATTAATTTCTTTGCCTCAACAGTCTTACCTTCTTTCGTAAGTTTAACAACAGAAGTAACTCCTTTGAGTTCTTTTACCAGTTCAGAAGCTGGACGAGCGTGAATTCCCTGTGCATCTGTGATTACATACTTAAATTCTTTCATGGTTAGTTCTCCTTTTCCCTTAATTATTCATTTACTTTTTTCTTCAAAAGGCCAAGTAAAACAGCCGAAATTACGGTTCCTACTGCAAGTGCTACCAGATACATGCCTGCATTTCCCATAACCGGTACGACGAAGATTCCACCGTGCGGTGCCATCAGTGTACATCCGAATGCCATGGATAATGCACCTGCTACGGCTGAACCAACCACACAGGATGGCAGAACACGGACTGGATCTGCTGCTGCATACGGAATTGCACCTTCTGTAATAAATGCAAGTCCCATTATAAAATTGACAGGTCCGGATTTGCGCTCCTCTTTTGTAAATTTGTTCTTAAAGAGCAATGTTGCAAGGGCAATCGCACACGGCGGTACCATTCCACCGATCATAACGGCTGCCATAATGTCATAATTTCCGGCAACGATAGCTGCGGTTCCGAATACATATGCTGCTTTGTTGAATGGACCACCCATATCGATTGCCATCATTCCGGCGCATACTATTCCAAGCAATATTTTACTAGAAGCTCCCATATTCGTCAATGCTGTATTTAAGGCCGTATTTAATGCTCCAACCGGCGGTTCGATGACAAACATCATGATCAGACCTATTAACAGGATACCGCATACGGGGTAGAGCAATACCGGCGTAATTTTTTCCAGTGCATCCGGCAATTTTGCAAATACTTTTTTCAGTAATAAGATGATCAGACCTGCCAGAAAACCGGCTGCCAGAGCACCAAGGAAACCGGATTTTCCGTTTGCTGCAATCATACCGCCGACAAAACCAACCGCAAGTGCGGGCCTGTCACCAATACTCATGGCGATAAATCCTGCCAGAACCGGAAGCATCAGTCCAAAGGCAATTCCACCAATCTGTTTGAAAGCAGCTGCCACCGGCGTAATGGTACCAAAGTTTGCTCTCATATCTGCAGACAGCGAATTGATATCCACATTCATTCCATCGATCAGGAATGCGATTGCGATCAGAATACCACCGCCGACAACGAACGGCAGCATATGGGATACACCATTCATTAAATGTACATATAATCTGTGTCCGATTCCGCCGGAAGCTTTCTGTGAGCCTGCGCTCTTGCTTCCCGCATTACTGCTGTGGTAAATCGGTGCGTCTCCGTTGATTGCACGTTCTACCAGCTGATCTGCTTTGCTGATTCCATCTGAAACCGGAACCTCGATCAGTTTTTTACCATCAAAACGATCCATTGGAACCTGTGCATCTGCTGCTACGATCACGCAGTCTGCATTTGCGATTTCCTCATCCGTCAGCACGTTTTTGGCACCGCCGGATCCTCTTGTTTCTACTTTGATGGAACAATTATGAGATTTTGCTGCTTTTTCCAGACCTTCGGCTGCCATATAAGTATGTGCGATACCAGTTGGACAGGATGTAACTGCAATAATCTTGCAGACAGCATCTTCTGTCTCAGTCTGAGCTGCCAACTGATCGTTCAGATCCGGTTTTTCCTCATCTGCTGCATCTACGATTTTCAAAAATTCATCTACGGAAGATGCATTTTTCAGATTTTCTACAAAATTTTCATCCATAAGCAGCATGGAAAGTTTACTGAGTACATCCAGATGAATGTTGTCCTCGGTATTCGGTGCTGCGATCAGGAACAGCAGATTGACCGGTTCATCATCCAGAGAGTCAAAATCTACGCCATCTTTGATGACCATAGCTGCCAGTCCCGGTTTGCTGACTGCATCACATTTGCCATGTGGGATTGCAATTCCTTCTCCGATACCTGTGGTACTTTCTTCTTCTCTTAAGTAAACCTGTTTGCGATACGCTTCTTCATCATTAATCTTGCCGCTTTTTACCATCAAAGCAACGGCCTGATCGAGCGCATCAGATTTTGATGTACAAACGGCATCAAGAGAAATACTTCTTTTGTCCAGTAAGTCTGTAATTCTCATACTCTTATTACCTCCCTCTTAACTTTGCACGTTTTCTTCCTATTTTCATTCCATGTAAACGGAATTTTAATATCAACACATTCAGATTCGCCAAAATCTGTTTTTATTATCTGCTGCTACGCTTCAATCGATGCATATACCTGTCGAATCTCTGCCTCTGTCGCAAGTAATTCAGAAAATGCACTTGCACTTCCTGCGGAGATTCCCATACGGAATGCATGTTCATAATCTTCTTTTTCAATCCATCCAGCTACGAATCCTGCTACCATGGAATCACCTGCGCCAACTGCATTAACCAGTGTTCCTTTCGGTGCCGGAAGCTGATGGAACTCACCGTTCTCATCTAAGAGAACTGCACCCTGTCCTGCCATGGATACCAGTACGTTTCTGGCTCCCATCTCCTGCAGTTTCTTTGCATAAGGCTGTACATCATCTCTTGTCTTTAACTCTACACCGAAGATCTCGCCAAGCTCGTGATTGTTTGGTTTGATCAGGAACGGATGATACTCTAATACATTCATCAAAAGTTCGCCGGTCGCATCTACAACGAAATGAATGCCTTTGGATGCCAGACGCGCCATAATGTCGCGATAAATCATTTTCGGCATGCTTCCCGGAATACTTCCGGCAAGTACCAGATAATCTTCTGCTGTCAGCTCATCCAGTTTCTTCATTAACTCTTCTACGTTCTCTGGGCTGATATCCGGTCCCATGCCGTTGATCTCAGTTCCGTCAAAATCCTTCAATTTGACATTGATTCTTGAGCAGCCACCTGGTAAAGAAATAAAGTCATGCGCAAATCCAACCTCTGCCATTCTGCGTTCAATTTCTTTTCCGGTAAAACCTGCGGAAAAACCAAGTGCTTTTGTTTCGATTCCCAGATTGTAAAGTACGGTGGAAACATTGATTCCCTTGCCTCCCGGAAGCATCTGTTCTGCACATGTCCGGTTTGTCATACCCATCTGAAAGTTATTTACTGATACGATATAATCCAGTGACGGATTAAAAGTTACTGTATAAACCATCGTTGCACCTCCATGTCTTTTGTATCTGTATTATAGCGTCACATTCAGTCATATTCAATCATTATAATTCACAAAAAAACTTTTTATTTTTATGTAATATTCACAATCATTCATTTTCATTCAAAATCAAAAAAAAAGAAGCGGTTGTATGAATGATTTTTACCGCTTCTTTCTCTTGCTTAATTACAATATTTTCCTATTACTGCAACAACCAGATCCATTTGTAATGGTTTTGCCAGATGTGCATTCATCCCAGCATCCAGACATTGCTTCACATCTTCATCATAGGCGTTTGCTGTCATGGCAATAATTGGCATTGTTTTTGCATCCTCCCGATCCAGTTCCCGTATCCTTCGGGTCGCCGTCAGACCGTCCATGACCGGCATCATCACATCCATCAAAATCACATCAAAGGTTCCCGGCGGTTCACTGACAAACCGATCCACCGCCTGCTGTCCGTCCGCTACGACCATTACCTGCGCGCCCTGATCCTCTAGCAACATTTCTGCAATCTCCACATTCAACTCATTATCTTCCACCAGAAGCAGCCGACATCCCGCGATGCTCGCCGACTCAACAATCTCCTCTCTTTCCTGTTGCTGCTGTTCCTGCGACTGCTCTGTTGCCAGTCGAAATGGCAGCGTGATCACAAAGGTGGAACCCACGCCTTCTTCGCTTTTCACCTCAATGGTCCCGTTCATTTTATCCACCAGATTTTTTACAATTGCCATGCCAAGCCCTGTACCATTATACACACTTCTGGCATCCGACCGCTCCTGTGCAAAAGGATCAAAAATGTGTCGGATAAATTCCTGACTCATTCCCACACCGGTATCCTGAATCGTCCACTGATACGTTACAATCTCCTGATCAACCCCCAGACATTTACAGCTCGTCTGCACTTTTCCGCCCAACCGGTTATATTTGATACAGTTTCCATAAATATTCAGGAAAATCTGACGCACATGCAACGGACTTCCGTAAATATTTTGAAATGCCACCCGCTCGGTAGATTTATCATATTCCAGCGTTACACCGGCTTCCGCTGCACGCTGCTCCACAATCGTCAATACATCGTCCGACAGGGTTTTCAAATTCATCGGTTCCTCCGACAGCACAACTTCTCCGCTTTCCAACTTACTCATCTGCAGAATATCGTTGATCAGGGACAGTAAATGATTGGCAGAGATTTTCATTTTTTTCTGATTTTCCCGCAGCAGCTTTGTATTCTCCGGATGTGCCTCTCCAATTTCCAGCAAGCCGATGATCCCGTTTAACGGTGTGCGAATATCATGACTCATCCGGGACAGAAAACTTGTCTTTGCCACATTTGCCCGATCTGCCTGATCGACTGCCTGCTTTAACTGCTCATTTTTACTTTGCAGCTGTTCATTATACTGCCGCTGAATGCTTAATTGCTTCTCTCTGTAATTTTGTGCCATTTTCCAGCGCACCATATGAATAATTGCCAGAATGATCACGTATACGATGATGGAAAACATCACACTTGGAATCGTACTGTCAAACACATCGCTCTCTGGCAGATAGGCATACACATAATAATCCCGCCCATGCTCCATCAGACCATAATTGTGGGAAAGTGCAGCCGTATCACTTCTTGCATGGATCAATTTATCACTTGCTGCCGCTTCTTTGATTTTCCGCAAAATTTCCACGTCATCGGTACTTTTTCCAATCAAAGTCTCATTATTGGACGCTATGATTTCCTTTCCGCTGCTCACCACGATTGTTCCATCCTGTTCCAGATTATAACCCACCAACAACGTATCCACCGACAGATGGAATGCCCGTGTATATTCTAACGTCGTGTGATAGTAAGCGACAACCATCCCACTGCCATCTGCATTTCCCGTAGCTGCCAGATCTGCATAAGAACCGTCTTCACAGGGAAATCGCATAGCATACGTTTTTTCCGAAAAAAGGATCGCATCCTGCAGAGCATCCGATGTCATATGCTCCGATAATTCTTCTGTCGACAACCCATCAACCGGATCTCCATACTGTACCTGTACCTTTCCGTTTTCATCCAGAAGCAATACACCCGTTACATAACTGTCCCGCGCCCATTGCTCCAGCATTTCCGTTGTCACTGCTCCGGCATCGGTTCCATTTTCTGTCAATGCATGATTGATCTGGTGCACACTTTCGATGATACGCATCATACTTTTCGTCTCCGATGCTAAATTTAACCGCTCATACTGATTACATTGCTCCTTAATATAACTGACTGTGCTGGTCAACGTCCGCTTCGCGCTTCTGACATCCACATGTACTGCGATCAAAAATACGCCTCCCATCAGGATAACACCAAGCAGCACTTCCAATGTATACAACAATCGATTACTTTTATTTTTCACAGGTATCCACCTCCAGATAATCCTCCGGATGTTCCAGATAGTTTCCAAGAATTTCCTCTAATGTTCCATCCTCACGCATATCTTCAAATACCTGTGACAGCTCTGTCTCAATGCCTCTGTCATCGTACTTTGAAAATGCAACGCCAAGCCCCACCGTCTGCAATGGTTCTTCCAGGATTCGATATTCTAAGTCATAATCCTTCATACACTGTAAAATTGCGGTTTCATGAGCGGCTACCGCATCCGCATACCCTTTACTTAAGAAAGGATAGATCAATTCCCGATTCTGCAACGAAAATATTTCTGCCAGCTCAGGAATCCGTTCATCCGTATGTGACGCAAAAATCTCCTCCGGCTTTGTCGTAGACTGTACTGCTACCCGTTTTCCTTCCAGATCTGCAAGGGTATAGATATCACTGTCTTTACTGACTGCCACTACCTGACGACTGATCATATAAGGTGTCGTCCAGTGGTACTGATTTTCTCTGCCATCAATAGAAAAACTTCCCCAGATGCAGTCAATGTCTCCGTTTTCCAGAAACTGCTTTTTTGCTTCCCAGTCAATATATGTAAATACCGCATCATAACCTAACCGGTCAAATGCCTCCGTTGCAAGATCCACATCAATTCCTGCCGGTTTTCCGTCTGCATCTTCATAATTAAAGGGCGGATAATTGTCGCTGCCAATGATCATCTGTGGACGCGTCTCTGTCTGATCCGTCATCTGTTTCTCCTGCCCTGCGCATCCACTGATGCAAAATAGCAGACCGGTACAGACACCAATCGTTAAAATCCACCTGAAACTGTTCCGTTTTTTCATTCGTCACCACACCTCTTATCTAACTGTTTTATTCGGTAATCATTCAATTTGCGAATATTGTAACAGTTTGTCGATGCAGATTTTGTCGGAAAATGTCGATTATACGCGGGGACTGTGGGTAAATTTTAGTTTATAAAACGAAATCGAAACATCCAACAACCATATCATATAAGATCACACATACCTGTACTCGTTATAGTTAGTATGTTTTACCTTCCCATGTGCACAACAAATAATTTAGATTTATTCCTGTCTGAATGTGCACATGACACGCAGCGCAGTCATAATGTAAAATTTGATGAATTGAAAACGTAAATGCGCCCCAAATTGATTTTTTCTTGATGAGCGATTGTTAGCCAGAAAGACAAAATCAATTGGGGCGCCTTCATTTATTTAATTTTACATAAAAACAAGCTAGTCGCGGAAGAACGCTACACCGGATTCGAAGATTTTCAGATCCTGCTCACCGTAAATGTTGATAGCCACACCATCACCACGACGCTCGGAATGAGCCATCTTACCAAGTACACGACCATCCGGACTTGTAATACCCTCAATAGCCATGTAGGAACCATTGACATTCCACTCTTCATCCATGGTCGGATTGCCTGCTTCGTTGACATAGCAGGTAGCCACCTGACCATTTGTGAAAAGTTTCTGCAGCCACTCATCATTTGCTACGAAACGTCCTTCACCATGGGAAGCCGGGTTCGTGTAAATCTTACCTACTTCTGCCTGTGCCAGCCACGGGGATTTATTGGACATTACCTTTGTATAAACCATCTTGGAGATATGACGTCCGATGGTGTTATAGGTCAGTGTCGGAGAATCTGCTTTCTGCTCACAGATCTCACCATAAGGAACCAGACCAAGTTTGATCAGTGCCTGAAATCCGTTACAGATACCAAGGCAGAGTCCGTCACGCTCATTTAAGAGTTTTTCTACGGATTCTTTGATCTTTGCGTTACGGAATGCAGTTGCAAAGAATTTTGCACTTCCCTCCGGCTCATCACCTGCGGAGAATCCACCCGGGAACATGATGATCTGTGCCTGATCGATGGCTTTTGCAAATACATCGACAGAATCACGGATATCCTGTGCATTCAGGTTCTTGAATACTTTGGTTACTACATTTGCACCTGCGCGCTCAAATGCTTTTGCAGAATCGTACTCGCAGTTTGTACCCGGGAATACCGGAATAAATACGGTCGGTTTTGCAATTTTATTTTTGCATACATAAATTTCTTTTGTTGTATAAAGTTTTGCATCCAGCTCTTTTTTATCTGTGGTTGCTCTGGTCGGATATACTTTCTCCAGTGTGTTTGTCCATGCGGATAATGCATCATCCATAGCAATCTCCACATCACCATAACGGAATACCGGATCTTCTGAAACAGAACCAACAATGGATACGTTTGTACGAAGTCCCACAGCCTCTAACGCTGCTTTTACAGCATCGGTATCTTCCGGTGCAACTTCAGCTACCAGATTACCAAATCCCGGTGCAAAGGCTTCTTCCGGTTTCAGACAACCTCGAATGGATACACCCAGTTTGTTTCCAAATGCCATCTTGCTGACTGCAGCCACCAGACCTTTTGCATCCAGTGCATAAACAGCTTTCAGTTTCTTATCCTGGATCAGGCTGTATACAGCATCATACAGTTTCATAACCTGCTCATAATCCGGCAGATCATATGCATCATGATCGATGGTAAAGTACATCAGTTTGTCACCTGCTGTCTTCAACTCCGGTGTCACAATGTCCTGCTCTTTTGCCACGTCTACGGCAAAGGAAACCAGTGTCGGCGGTACATCAATATCATTGAAAGTTCCAGACATGGAATCTTTTCCACCGATGGACGGCAGACCAAAACTCATCTGTGCCTGATATGCACCAAGTAATGCTGCAAATGGCTGACTCCAACGTTTCGGATCTTCGCTCATTCTGCGGAAATACTCCTGGAAGGTGAAACGTATCTTTTTGTAATCGCCACCGGCTGCCACGATTTTGGAAATAGACTCCAGTACCGCGTAAACAGAACCATGATATGGGCTCCAGCTGGACAGATACGGATCAAATCCATAACTCATCATTGTTACAGCATCGCATTTTCCTGTCATAACCGGGATTTTTGCAACCATACTCTGTGTCTCTGTCAGCTGATATTTTCCACCATATGGCATGTATACACTTCCTGCTCCGATGGAACCATCAAACATTTCCACCAGACCTTTCTGGGAGCATACGTTTAAGTCTTTTAATGTATCTACCCATGCAGCTTTTACGTCGTTGCTTGCCAGATCTTTGGCAACGCTGTCAAGAGCTATCTTGTTCAGATAGTTGTCTGCTTTGCTCGGGATCTCAACCTGAACACCAGTCTCCTGATGTGCACCGTTTGTGTTCAGGAATGCACGGGAAATATTTACGATCTCTTTGCCTCTCCAGATCAGAACCAGACGCGGATCCTCGGTAACAACAGCTACCGGAACAGCCTCTAAGTTTTCCTCTGCGGCATAAGCAAGAAACTGATCTACATTTTCCGGTGCGATGACAACCGCCATACGCTCCTGGGACTCAGAAATAGAAATTTCTGTGCCATCCAGACCGGCATATTTTTTCGGAACTTTATCCAACTCTACACGCAGACCGTCTGCCAGCTCACCGATGGCAACGGATACACCACCTGCACCAAAGTCATTACATTTTTTGATGATATGGCTAACTTCCTCTCTGCGGAATAATCTCTGTACCTTACGCTCTGTCGGCGGGTTACCTTTCTGGACCTCAGCACCACAGGTATCGATGGAAGATGTAGTATGTGCTTTGGAAGAACCGGTTGCTCCACCACAGCCGTCACGTCCGGTACGACCGCCAAGCAGAATGATGATATCACCCGGATCAGAGGTCAGACGCTGTACGGCACGTCTCGGAGCTGCTCCAAGAACGGCACCAATCTCCATACGTTTTGCCACATAGTTCGGATGATATACTTCTTTGACAAAACCAGTTGCCAGACCGATCTGGTTACCATAAGAGCTGTATCCGGCAGCTGCGGAACGGACAATCTTCTTCTGCGGAAGTTTTCCTTCTAACGTATCTTTTACAGAAACAGTCGGATCAGCCGCACCTGTGATACGCATAGCCTGGTAAACATAAGTACGTCCGGATAACGGATCACGGATAGCTCCACCCAGACAGGTTGCAGCGCCACCAAACGGTTCAATCTCTGTCGGATGGTTATGTGTCTCATTTTTGAAGTTTACCAGCCACTCCTCTGTCTTGCCGTCCACTTCCAATGGAACAACAATACTGCAGGCATTAATCTCATCAGACTCTTCCTGATCAGCCAGTTTTCCTTCTTTTTTCAGTTTTTTCATAGCCATCAGCGCAAGATCCATCAGGCATACAAATTTATCATCACGATCTTTGTAAAGTTCTGCATAAGTCTCTTTGTAATTATCATAAGAATCTTTGATCGGCTCCAGATAATCGCCATCCTCAAATACAATGTCTTTTAACTCTGTTGAAAACGTGGTATGGCGGCAGTGATCAGACCAGTAAGTATCAAGTACACGGATCTCTGTCATGGTCGGATCGCGGTGCTCATCTTTTACAAAATAGTTCTGAATATGCTGGAAATCATGGAATGTCATTGCCAGATTCAGGGAGTCATATAATGCTTTCAGCTCTGCTTCCGGCATCTCACGGAATCCGTCAAATACAATAACATCTGCCGGCTCGTCAAAATTCTGCACCAGCGTCTCCGGTTTTTCAAAACCGGTCTCTCTGGAATCTACCGGGTTGATGCAGTGATGCTTGATAGCCTCTAACTGCTCCTCCGTCACATCACCCTCGATCACATAAGTCGTTGCTGTACGGATTTCCGGCTCCTCATTCTCATTCAGAAGTTTCACACACTGTACAGCGGAATCTGCTCTCTGGTCAAACTGTCCAGGTAAAAATTCCACACTGAATGCTTTTGCTCCCTTCAGATCAAATGTTTCTTCATAAATATCATCAACAGGCGGCTCTGAGAAAACACTGACCAGTGCTCTCTGATAAGTTGCCTCAGATATGTTTTCCACATCATAACGGATCAGAACACGTACTCCTGTGACGGAAGTAATTCCAAGATAGCTCTTGATTTCTTCCTGCAGCTCTTTTGCTTTTACTGCATACGCTTCTTTTTTCTCTACATAGACTCTGCGTACATTACTCATATCGGATCCTCCATCTTAATTAATGTAAAGCGGACATTCGCAATCCGCTTTCGCTACTTGTTCATGAACGCAGTCGCTTTGCGACTTGTCAGCGTTCAAACTTCGTTTTCGAAGTTTGCTGTGGGATGGACTTCAGCGAAGCTGATATCTTCCACTTTCCATCTCCGCAATATTACGAAGTATTTTGATACCTTGCATAAGTTCATACTCATGTCAGGTATTACATAGCACAGACCTTTTCCGTACTATTATGATACCCTTAGTATACCGTACTCATTTAGATTAGGAAAATTAATATATTTAATTCTATATATAAGTTTCGCTAATTTATAATTGACATACGCTCACACACTTTATATACTAATATAAAAAGAGATTTCTGTAAATCAGCTTCCTGTGAAATCATCATATTTATATGGATTTCTATCATAAAACCTGTTTTCAGAAATCAATATTTAATAAAGCGGACATTCGCAATCCGCTTTCGCTACTTGCTCATGAACGCAGTCGCTTCGCGACCCTGTCAGTGGGAGCTTTTAACTCCCACTGACATAAGCATCCCCCTCACCCACTGCTTAGTGCTCTACGCACTTGAAGCGGGGGAATGCTTATTCTGCGTTCATATTTATAATGATATAAAACGATGAATAAACAAAATAATATACCGAAGGGGAGATTTCTATGGATATTAATTATGAACTTTACAAAGTATTTTTTTACGTAGCACAGTCCTTAAGTTTTTCGGAAGCCAGTAAACACCTATATATTTCTCAGTCTGCGGTCAGCCAATCCATCAAGACACTGGAACGCAAACTTGGACAGCCACTTTTTATCCGCAGTACAAAAAAAGTGCAGCTCACTCCGGCCGGACAGCTTCTCTTAAAACACATTGAACCGGCAATGAATCTGATCCGCCGTGGCGAAAACCAGCTGTTTGACAGTCAGGGACTTGGTCTTGGGCAGCTTCATATCGGAGCAAGTGACACCATCTGCCGTTACTTTCTTGTTCCGTATTTTCGGAAATTTCATCAGCAATATCCGAATGTGCCGATCAAAGTTACAAATGCAACTTCATTAAATTGCGTGGATCTGCTAGAACAAGGAAAAGTGGATCTGATCATTACAAATGCACCGAATACACGGTTGAATCAGTCTTATATCCGAAAGACAGTCTGTGAATTCAGGGATGTGTTTGTGGCAAATCCGGCTTATTTTCCGATGAAGTCCAAAGTGCTGCGTCTGGAGGAACTTTCCGGATATCCGCTGATCACGCTGGAACGACACTGTACGACCTGCGAATTCTTACACAATCTGTTTTTACAGCATCAACTGGAACTTGTGCCTGAAATTGAGCTTTCCAGTAATGATCTGCTGATTGATTTTGCACGGATTGGACTGGGCATTGCCTGTGTGCCGGATTACTGTGTCCGGGAAGGTAATGAGGATCTGGAAATTATTGAGACAAAGGAAATGATGCCTGCCCGACAGATCGTGGCATCAGTGAATCCGACGCTGCCGGTCAATGCACCAACGGAATCATTTCTTGATTTGTTGCCGACACTTTAAATTCTTGTTTGTCGTTTAGGGAACAAATAAAAACTAACTCCAACGAGGATATGAAAAATTTTCTGTGACCACTGCATCGCTTATTTCCGTCCGCTTCCGCAAACTCACCCGCAAAAACAGCGGGTTCAGACACACTCTCGCGGACGGGCTAGATGCAGCAGTCACAACGAAAATTTTACAATTATCCTCTTTTGGAGTTA
>QWCK01000634.1_pt1 | contig 59162 bp, 47 predicted proteins | sample 1972571 | NCBI WGS metagenome assembly QWCK01 (sample SAMN09866710, study PRJNA288562) | Human gut metagenome isolate term2_stool, whole genome shotgun sequencing... | isolation source: gut | host: Homo sapiens | place: USA: California | reverse complement strand
CATCCAGCAGATGACGGGCTTTTGCCGGGGAGCAGGGCATCAGCGGACGCCCGTGCTTGTTGATGACATACACTTTGTTTGGCATGATGCCTTCCTCCTTCTTCTTTGATTGTGGCTAACGAAAAAGCCACGCGGCCTTTCGGCCGTCAGGTATCCGTCCCCAATGTTATCCCGAGGTTTAAGCCATGTGACACTGCTCCTTTCCCTCAGAACTGTTTAATCACAGGCCGCAGAGCGGCGGATTCGGATAGCACGTCCGCCGGTGCCTATAAATATATTCTCGAGTAACGTAGTGCTCGAAGCACTTAGGGTAGTCAATCTGGGCTTACGTTTTCTCGCAAGCCCCCTCCAAATTGTTAGATTTGGTGGGGATTATTGACGCGGCACATCAGAAAAAGCCACCTTGCGCTTCCGCTTTTCTGTACCAGAGATCCGTTCAGGAGACCCGGCTGCTGTTCCGGGAGCAGCCCTCAGTCCTCCACCACCAGGCGGCCCTCCACCTCCCGGCTGAGGTGCTGGTTCACCGTCAGGTATTCCTCCACCACATCCCGGGCAGAGGTGGACAGCACCCGGATCTTGCCATTCTTCTCCACTTCTTCCAGCGTGATGTCCAAAAACGGCTTGAGGTTGTTGTAGTGGTACTTCTGCACCGCCACGGTGTAGAGCCGCTCGGCGTACAGGGCCTCGCTGTCCAGCGTCAGGGTACGGAAGGTCTGCTCGCTCCGGGACCAGACGATGTGCGTCCCGTGGGAAAACTGGTAGAACTCCGTGTGCTCCCCCTGGAATGCCTCGTCCCGCAGGATATGACGGATCATCCGTTCCAGCTGGGTGCCGGTGACCTTGAGCATGTACACCGCGTCGTCATAGGGCAGGCACTCCACAAGGTCTGCGTAGTGGACCACCGGGCCGAGGGCGTAGCTGCGGATGGCCCCGGAGCCCATGAGCATCAGGTCGATGCCGAAGCTGTCCCGCAGAATGTCGGCGATGAGGTCCCCCAGCGACGTTTCCTGATTGCGCTTGGGATGGGTCAGCTCACAGGAAAGACGGGTGATGATGCGGTCATACTTCTGAGAGGTGGCGCTCCTGTAGCGCTGAATGAAGTTCTCCACCTCCTCGTCCCGGGGACAGTGAGCGTCGTCGATGGGGACCATCTGCCAGGTAAAGGTGTCGATGGCGTTGAGGTCGGTGTCCACCATGATGTCGAACCGGCCGATCTCGTCGGTGCCGGTGCCCGCCTGTACGATATAAATATCGTTGACCTTGAAGGGCTCCTCCAGCTTCGTGTGGCTGTGGCCGCCGATGATGACGTCCACGCCCCAGTCCGGGTCCAGCATCGCCGCCAGCTTCTTGTCCTCCTCAAAGCCGATGTGGGTCAGCAGCACGGTGAAATCAATGTCGATGGCGTTGTAGGCGTTGCAGATGTTGCCCACCTCCCGGGCCGCCTCCCCGATGTCCACAAAGGACCCGATCAGCTCGTCCGTCTTGGTGGCGGCCAGCACCTCCTCCGTGATGATGCCGATGAACAGGATCTTCATATCGTCGATATGGGCGATCCAGAAGGGCCGGAACATCCGCCGTCCGTTGGATTTGATGTGCAGATTGGCGTTGATGATAGGGAAATCCGCGCACTTTTCCAGAAACAGCAGATGAGCGAGGCCGTAGCCGATCTCGTGGTTGCCGATGGTGGCCACGTCCGGCCCCACCAGATTCATGATGCCGATGGTGGAGGTGCCCTTGTACTCCGAATCAATGACGCTGCCGCGGAACATATCGCCCGCCACGGCGTAGATCACGTTCTTTTACTCCCGCCGCACTTTATTGACATAGCCCGACAACAGCGACACGCCGCCCACCAGCCGTTCGTCGATCTGTTCGGCCAGAAAATCGCCATGCATATCGTTCGAGTGCAGGATCGTCAGCTTTTTCAGATTCTTCATGCGCCTCTCCTTTCTTCCGCAGCCGATCACTTCTCCGCTCGTTCGTTCCTCCCGATTCCGACACAGCCCTCAGGGGGCTGACCGCAGTTTGAACAGGGGGTGCGCCGGTTTCCGCACCGCACCCCCTGCGCCTATTCACTTGTAAGAGGTGGGCGGCAGGCCCGCTTGACATCACCTTTGCGGTGCAAATGCCCCAATGGTATTACTTATTATAATAACATGATATCGGGTATCGCCGCAAAATGCAAGAACATTTTGCGTTTTTACCAGAAACATTTGTGCGTACAGTAAAGATTTTGAATTAAAACACGCACAGGGCGGTGAAGCAGGCGGCGTCCGGGCCGAGGGCCTCCATGAGATAGCTGCCGTCCCCGTTCCGGAAGCCCACCAGACGCAGCGTTTCGCCAAGGGTAGCCTCGTGATTGTAATTGATGTAGAATTCCCGGGGCGTCCGCTCCTGCAAGTCACGGGGCAGGTAGTCCCAGATAATGTCGCCGTAGTTGGCGCTGTAAAGGTGGCCGTTGCCGTCCAGATCGGACCAGACCACTTGCCGGGTCCCCAGCTCATCCACCCCCTCGTGGGGCAGCAGGAGCTTTTTCGGGTCCGGGCAGTCAATGACCCGGTCGCAGGTCTGTATGGGCTTGGCGGTAAAGGCGGAGGGCCGCATGATCTTCCGGGTGGCGGGGTTCACCAGGATCCAGTCGCTTTTCACCGACACCCGCACCTCACCGGCCTGATCCCTCATCTCGTAGACCCGCTGCATGTGCGCGCCCTTGATCCCGTTTTCATAGGTGGCAATGTCCAGCACATCCCCCGCCATGGGGATCCGGTGGATGCGCATGGCCATCCGTGAGAGCAGGAATACCTCCCCCATTTCAAACAGCACGTCATGGGTCAGGCCCCGGGCGTTGTAGTCATACCCCGCGTAGGCCGCTGCCTTGTTCAAAAGGCCGGAGACCCTTGCCCGCTGATACCGGTCACAGTCGGCAAAGCACAGCTCCTCCTGCCGGAAATAGCCGTTTTCATATAATTCCTGCCGGAAATCCTTCATGTGTACTCCTTTTTCCGTTGTTTTATGGACTTAATTTACCACAAACCGCGGTGTTTCACAATGCCCGAGTTGGACAACGCCCCGCCCTGCGGTGCAATGCCCGTATTGTGAATTTGCCGGAAACGATGTAAGGAGGAACGCAGTAAGCAGGGCCGGACAGAAAGATTTCTGTCCGGCCCTGCCCTTTTACTGTTATTGTATTTGTCGGCTGAGGGGCCAGCCTCAAATCGGTTTCCCCGTCAGCGCATGGACCGGTATTCAGCCAACACGCTGTCCAGCAGGTTCGCGGCGCTCTGATAAATGGCGGTGTTCATCTGGTTGAAGGGGCAAACGGCCCGGTCGCTGATCTCCAGTCCCCGGTGCACCAGCAGCTTTTTGAGGATCAGGGAGCAGTTTGTGTCCATATCGTAAATGGGCATCAACTTCTGGATCAGGTGGTACAGGGCGAAGGTGCGATCAAAGTCCCTTTCGTTGGCAGCCTTCACCAAACTGCTCCAGATCTCCGGCACGATGATAGACAGCGCACCGATGCACCCGCCGCCCCCGTTGTTGGCGATGTTGCTGAGGAACTGGTCGTCAAAGCCGGAGTAGACGGTGAAGGGCTTCCCCTCTACCGCCCGGCACACCATATTGGTGTGGCCGGGGGTGGACACGGAATCCTTCAGCCCGATGATGTTGGGGTTCACGTCGATCAGGCGGCGGATCGTCTCCGGAGCGATGGAATGTCCGGTGCGGGGCGGGAAGTTGTAAAGATACAGGTCCCCCTTCACGTCCTTGGCCAGACGGTCATAGTAGACGAACAGCTTTTCCTGATCCATCTCAAAATAGTAGGGGCTGATGACCATGGGCGTGTAGCCCAGCTCATACACCGCGTTGGACAGGGCCAGCGTATCGGCGTAGCGGATGCAGCCGGTGCCGGCCAGCAGCTCCACCCGTCCGTTGACATACTCCGCATAGAAGCGGAAGAAGTCCAGACGCTCCTGCTCGTTCAGATCCGGGAACTCTCCGGCGGAGCCCAGCACAAGAATGCCGTCCAGCCCGCCCTCGATCAGAAAATCAATGACTTTTTTGTTGCCTGCGTAGTCGGGCTTTTCCTCTTCGTTGAAGATCGTGACAACAGGCGCGATGATCTTTGCCATAGAAATCCTCCCGGTCAGCCGGCCAGCTTCAGCACGCCGAACACCAGTGTGCTGACGGCCATCATGGCAAGGCCGTTGATGGCCTCGTAGCCCAGCAGCTTCAGCCGCTCGCTGATCTCCATGTTGACGCCGCCGGCGCTGACATGGAAGAAGGAGCCGTGGGGCAGACCGTCAAAGACGAAGCAGCTCGCGTGGGTCATGGCGGCAGCTGCCAGAGGTGTTACGCCGCTGGCCACCACGGTAGGCCCAAAGATCTGGCTGGCAAGGGTCGTACCGGCTGTGGCGGAGGCGGTAGCCGCGCCCATCAGCATACCGGAGATGGGGGCCAGCATGAAGCCGGGCAGGCCCAGAGTCTCAATGAAGGAAATGATCACGTCCTTCAATCCGGAATTGGAGATGATGCCGGACAGAGCGCCGGTGCCAACCAGCAGCATGGCAACGCCGCTCATCTTGGCGAGGCCGGCATTGAAGTAGTGGCCCATGTCCCGGGCCTTGCCCATGGCGATAGCGCCCACGATGCCGCCTACCGGCAGGGCGATCAGGGGATCGATGGTGATCCCGGCAATGGGACGCAGCAGCAAGATGGCGATGGTGACAACGGGACCGCTGAGTGCCGCCCACAGGGGAGGCAAATCCTTATGCTGCGCGGCTTCGCCACCGATGTCAGCCTCGGTGATCTCCGTGCCCCGCATAGACAGGCGCTTTGCCAGCAGAGAGGTCACGATCAGCGCGGTGACGGCGGGGATGACGCCCACGGCGATGATGGAGGTCAGGGGCAGATTAAAGGCCTCGGCGGCCGCGATAGCGTTGGGGTTGGGGCTCATGACGTTGCCCGCGCGGACGGCGCCCAGCTGCGCCATCAGCACGCCCATCTTGTGATAACCCGCCCGGCGAGCCATTTGCAGAGCAATAGGAGCCACGGTGATGCAGGCCACGTCGCCGAACACGCCCACGGTAGTCAGCAGCCATGTGGCCAGCGTGATGGCGATCAGGCTCCGCTTGGCACCCATCTTATTGATGATGGACTCGGCAATGCGTTCAGCCGCACCGCTCTCAATGAGCGCGCCGGCCAGAATACCGGCCGTAACGATACGGATGATCGCGGAGACGATGCCCTGCGTGCCGGAGATGATAAAGCTAACTGTGCCGGTGAGCCCGGCGCCGCCTACCAGACCGCCGATTACGGCGCCGAAAATCATGGCATAGGTAGGCTGTACTTTTTTCAGGATCAGCACAATGGCAACGGCAAGGGCCACCAATGCGCCCAGAACGGAAACGGTAACTCCATCCATAGTCGGTTTCTCCTCCTAATTCAAATTACAGATGGTCAAACTTCATGACGCCGCCCTCGGAACCGGAGGCAGCCAGCTTGCAGTACAGGCCCAGCCAGCCCTTCTTGAATTTGGGCTCGGGACGCTTCCACTGCTTCAGACGGGCCTCGATCTCCTCCTGAGGCACCAGCAGCTCCAGCTTCTTGCTGTCCACGTCGATCTCCACCAGATCGCCGTCATGGACGATGGCGATGGGGCCGCCCTCAGCGGCTTCGGGAGAAATATGGCCCACAAAGCAGCCGTTGTTGGTGCCGGAGAACCGGCCGTCGGTGATCAGTGCGGTGGTCTTGGACAGGCCGCGGCCATAGAGGTACTTCATGGCCTTGTACATCTCGCGCATACCGGGGCCGCCCTTGGGGCCCTCGTAGCGGATGACCACCACATGACCGTCATGGACCTTACCGGCCAGAATGGCCTCCTCGGCGGCCTCCTCAGAGTCGAAGCAGATGGCCTCGCCCTTGAAATGATGCAGGCTCTTGTCGAATGCGCCGGGCTTGGTGATACCGGTGTCGGGAGCCAGATTGCCCCGCAGCACTGCCACGCCGCCGGTGTAGCCGAAGGGATCGTCCAGCGTGTGGTTGACAAGGCCCGTAGCGGGATAGAGGTACTTGTGGTCACGGATATTCTCTGCCAGCGTGTGGGCGGTGACGGTCATAACGTCCGTCTCCAGCATGGACTGGAGGTTTTCCATCAGGCGGGGCACGCCGCCGTCCTTATAGAAATCCACGATGCTGTACTTGCAGGCGGGGTTCATCTTGGCAAGCTGGGGCGTGGTGTCGGAGAGGGTGTCAAACTCGTTCAGCACCTTGATGCCCAGCTCCGCCTCATAGGCGATGGCGGTGAGGTGCATGACAGCGTTGGTGGAGCCGCTCATGGCGAGGCAGGCCTTGATGGCGTTGCGGACAGCACCGTCGGTAATGATCTGACGGGCGGTGATGTTCTTCTCCACCAGTTCCATGATCTTCACACCGGTCTCCTCCGCCTTCATCATACGGACAGCAGAGGTGGCGGGGGCGGTGCCGCCGTCCGGCAGGGTCATGCCCAGAGCCTCGGCCAGCGCGCACATGGTGTTGGCGGTGCCCAGATAGGAGCAGGAGCCGCAGCCGGGGCAGGCGGTGTTCTCCAGAGAGACATACTCCTCCTCGGTGATCTTACCGGCGGAGAGCATACCGTAAGCCTCGGTGCTGGAGGTCTGGTCGGCCTGACGGCCATCGAACTCCACGCCGCCCTCCATGGGGCCGCCGGGCAGGAAGATGCAGGGAATGTCCAGACGGGCGGCAGCCATCAGCATACCGGGAACAATCTTGTCGCAGCTTCCCAGCAGCACCAGACCGTCAAACAGGTTGATCTGGGCCATGGATTCGATGGAGTTGGCGATCAGCTCACGGGAGGGCATAATGAAGTGCATGCCGTCATGTCCCTGGCCCATACCGTCGCAGCCGCCGATCACGCCGAACTCGATGGGAGTGCCGCCAGCCCGGTAGATGCCGTCCTTCACCCGCTGGGCGACCTGACGCAGGTTATAGTGACCGGGAACGCATTCGCTCCACGCGTTGGCGATGCCGATGATGGGGCGCTTCAGGTCCTCGGTGGTAAAGCCCATGGACTTGTAGGTGGCGCGGTAGTACTGGTTGCTCAGGCCCTTCAAAATATGTTCACTGCGGTACATAAGGCAGTTCCTCCTGTATTCCGTATATCAGAATTTTGTAGTTGCGCAATGCGGGAGCGCCGGCAGCTCCCTTTTTTGCTATCTGCCTGCATTATAAAATCTCGAAAGAGGTATTACAAGTCATCAAAAACGCTTTCTACTTTTTTGTAGAAATTTTTCAAAAATTTGCACAATCCGGTGAAAGACCGTAAAGATATGGGGCGTTTCTGTTAAAAAGTTTGGTTTTTCTGTAAAAGGTCAAGGAAAAGTCATCCGATGACTTCAACCGAAAAAGGAAGCTGCCTTGGAACCATACATCCTAAAGCAGCTTCCATAGATATTATTTTGTTTCCTTAGACCGCTTCTGCGCGTGCTTGATCACGATCCGGTTCATCTCCAAATGCAGGGCCACGGCCGCCCGGGCCGCCTGGGGGTCCTGATCCAGAACGCCGTTGAGGATCTCCTGATGAGTATCGACTGTCGCGGTCAGCAGTTCCTTGCGAGTGATATTGGCGATGGAGACCACCGCCGCGTCAATAATGGGCATCAGCGGCTCCACCACCATGTTGTGGGAGCATTTCGCAAGATACCAGTGAAACCGCATATCCTCGATCAGGTAATCCTCTCCCGCCTGAATCCTTCTCCGCACAGCGTCGCAGTACTCCGTCAGCCGTTGGGCCTCCTCCTCTGTGCGGTTCCGGGCGGCCAGCTCCGCGATCGCCGGTTCCAGCATCAGCCGCACGTCCGTCAGGTCCAGCGCCAGCTGGATCCGGTCCTCAATGGCGTCCAAGCCCAGCGGATCGGCTTTCAGCGGCATCAGCGATGCCACATAGGTACCGGAGCCGTGCTTGACCCGCAAAACTCCACGGGATACCAGCAGCTTCACCGCTTCCCGGATCGTTCCCCGGCTGACGCCGAACCGGTCCGCCAGCTCATATTCATTGGGCAGCTTTGCGCCCACCGCCAGACGTTCATCCAGAATATACTGGAAAAGATGGTCCTCAATGCGCTCCGTCAGCGCTTGATTTTTAATATTGGTCAGTCCTGCCATCATTCGCTCCTTTTAGAGAAAGGGTCCACTCGTGCGTTCTGTTTCCCTTGTATTTTACCATACTCATATAGGGAAAACAAAGAAAAATTCAACGGTCAGTTCACCGTTTTGCATCTAGAATATGGTAATCTATCCGCAGGTGCAAGCAGCGGCGCCCAAAGTATCCACCGCCGCCGGTGACACGGTGTTTCCCACGGCTCACGCCTGTGCGTAACAGCGTCTGCACGAAAAAACGGCCGACAGTTTGACTGCCGGCCGGGAAGCTCTATATGTTTACCGCCCTCTTAACGGGCAGCGGTTCACTTACGCCTCTGCCGGGCAGTCTGCCAGAGCCGCCTCGTCGGCGATGACGATGACATCCCGGTGGAACTGCAGGATCGACGCCGGGACCTGAGGCGTCACGGGGCCGAAGAAGCTGTTCCGGATGGCCTCCGCCTTGTCCGCGCCGCTGGCGATCAGCAGGACCCGCTTGGCCTGCATAATGGCCTGCATACCCATGGAGTACGCCTGCCGGGGCACCTGCGCCTCGTTTTCAAAGAAATGGGTGTTGGCGGCGATGGTGCTCTCCGTCAGGGTCACCTGATGGGTGCCGCAGGCAAAGCAGCTGTCCGGCTCGTTGAAGCCAATGTGAGCGTTGCGGCCGATGCCCAGCAGCTGCAAGTCGATGCCGTTATGCTCCTCGATGATCCGGTCATACTGGGCGCACTCCAAAGCGCTGTCGGTCTGGGTGCCGTCCGGCAGGAAGCTTCTGTCCGCCGGGATATTGATATGGTCAAACAGATTCTCCCGCATGAAGCGGCGGTAGCTCTGGGGATGGTCCCCGGACAGGCCGCAGTATTCATCCAGATTGATGGAAACCGCCTTCCCGAAATCCAGCTCGCCCTTCTGATACCACTCAACCAAATGGCGGTAGGTGCCGATGGGGGTGGAGCCTGTTGCTAAGCCCAGCACGCTCTTGGGGTTCAGGGACACCTGCGCGGCGATGATGTTCGCCGCCTTCAGGCTCATGTCGTCATAATCTCTCGCACGAATCAGTCTCATAGGACCTCCTTCACAAACTTCCGATTTTCCGGTTGTATTTCTCTCACGGACAATTATAGGGGCCGCGCCCGTTCCTGTCAATACGGCGTTCATCTGCCGATACGGCCATTTCTGCGGCGCTTCCCCCTCTTTCCCCGGCTATTGACAAGCTCCGCCCTTTCTGCAATACTCATCTTTAGCTGGCGGAGCTTCGGCATCCGCCGGATCGAATGGGAGGAAACATGTTGAAACAAACTGGGTATTCCCGGGAAGCGCCTTTGCTTCCCGCTATTCTTCGCTTTTCCATTCCGCTGATGCTGACGGGGATCTTGCAACTGGCGTACAACACGGCGGATTCCATCATCGTGGGCCGCTATGCGGGCCACGCTTCTCTGGCGGCCGTCGGTTCCACCACCTCTATTATTTTCCTCATCATCACGCTGTTCAACGGCGTCTCCATCGGCGCGAACTACATGGCCGCCCGGGACTTTGGCGCCCAGGATGACAGGGGTCTGTTCCGGACGGTACACTGTGCCGCCTTGCTGAGCGTTATTCTCGGACTGCTGGCCTGCGTGTGCGGGCTTCTGCTCTCCACCCCCCTGCTGCGCTGGGCGGACGCCCCGGAGGACGTTCTGCCTTTGTCGGTGCTGTATCTGCGAATCTACTTCTTAGGCGTCCCTGCTCTGGTGGTCTACAACTTCGGCAGTGCCCTGCTGCGGGCGGTGGGCGACACCTTTTATCCCCTGCTGTTCATGATCGTCTCCGGCGCGCTGAACGTCGCGCTGAATCTGCTGTTAGTGGTGGTCATCCCTCTGGACGTGGCCGGCGTGGCCATTGCCACCTCCGTCTCTCAGCTCCTCTCCGCGGTGCTGGTGACGGTCCGCCTGTGTACCTTCCGGGGGCCGTGCCGTCTGGATCTGCGGAAGATCCGGCTGTATCCGGACCGGACGGGCCAAATGCTGCGGCTGGGCTTCTCTGCCGGGCTGCAGGGCGTTCTCTTCTCCGCCTCAAACGTGATGATCCAGTCCGCCATCAACTCCTTCGGCTCCGTGGTCATGGCAGGCAGCTCCGCCGCCTCCGGCATTGAGAACTTCATCCACACCGCGCTGAACACCTTCTATCAGTCCGCCATCACCTTCACCGGCCAGAGTATCGGGGCCTCCGATCCCCGCCGGGCCGTGCGGGTCTTTCGGATCAATCTGGCCCTGACAACAGGGCTGGGCATTGTGCTGTGCACACTGGCCCAGATCTTTCAGGCGCCCCTGCTGGGACTGTACGTCCAGTCCACCGATCCGGCCTACGACGCGGTCATCGCCGCCGGTGTGGTCCGGGTGCTGGCCCTCAGCCGGTTCCAGTGGGTCGGCGGCTTGATGGAAACGGCCTGCGGCACCCTCCGGGGACTTGGTCACTCCATGAATCCCACCGTCACCACCCTCATCGGCGCGTGTCTGCTGCGGGTGGTCTGGCGGTACACCGTGTTTGAAGCGGTGGGCACCGTGGAGAGCATGTACTGGTCCTATCCGGTCAGCTGGCTCCTGACTTTCCTGATCCATTTGATCTATCTGGAGCGTGACCGCCGCAGGCTGATGGTGGAGAACACGGCCGCCCGATAAGCAGCGGCTCCCATTCCGGATTTTTATATTTCTCATAAGAGGAATTGCGTTTTGGCAAAACTGCTTTTTGTGTGTCACGGCATTATTTGCAGAAATCTCTAAAATCCCCTGTAATATCAAGGTTTTTCAGGCTTGAAGGTAGTGCTACTACACCACTACTACACCAGTGAGTCTCGATGTGACAAAAATTTTGAGATCGAGGTCAAGTTTATAGATAATATCTTACCGGACTTCATTTTCGATGGAGTCCGGATTTCTATATCCAGAAGCAGCATTTCCTGTGTCGGCAAAAAGTGCAACAATTTCGTTTTGAATGCTATTGATATTTTTGCCGATGGCATGGTATACTATGTAATAGATTAACGTGGTTTTTTGATGGATTTTATGGTGGAGGATCATGGATGCGATATCTTTCAGTTGCTGAAATAGCGAAAAAATGGGATGTGTCCGAGCGCAGTGTTAGAAATTACTGCGCCCAGGGGCGTGTGAACGGTGCGTTTCTTACCGGCAAGGCATGGAACATTCCGGAAAACGCAGAAAAGCCGGAGCGTACCAACAAAAGAAAAGATAAACCGACTACTCTGTTGGATATTCTGAAAGAACAGAAGGCAAGTAAATGTTCCGGTGGGATCTACCATAAAACACAGATCGAATTGACATACAATTCCAACCATATGGAAGGAAGCCGCCTGACACGCGATCAAACCCGATATATCTTTGAAACCAACACCATCGGCGTAGAAAAAGAAGTGCTGAATGTGGATGACGTGATCGAAACAGCAAATCACTTCCGCTGCATTGACATGATTATTGATCATGCAAAAGCAGCTCTGACGGAGAAGTTCATCAAAGAACTTCACTTGGTTTTGAAAAACGGCACCAGCGATTCCAGAAAAGATTGGTTTGCTGTTGGCGAGTATAAGAAACTCCCGAATGAAGTCGGCGGCAGAGATACAGCCCTTCCGGAGGAAGTTGCCGATAAAATGAAGGCCTTGCTGACGGAATACAACGCCAAGGAAAAAAAGACCTTTGAGGATATTCTGGACTTCCATGTGAAGTTTGAGCGGATTCATCCGTTCCAGGACGGCAACGGTCGTGTGGGCAGATTGATTATGTTTAAGGAGTGTCTGAAATACAATATCGTTCCGTTCATCATTGAGGACGATCTGAAGATGTTCTATTACCGTGGACTAAAGGAATGGGGCAATGAAAAGGGCTATCTGACAGATACCTGCCTGACCGCACAGGATAAGTATAAAGCGTATTTGGATTATTTTAGAATTGCATATTAAGCAAGAAGCGAGGTGCAGCTATGTCAGCAGAAAAGAACTGGCAATTTGAACTTGAAGAATCATAAAAAATAAAAATCTCATGCAATAAATCGTCCTTTCCGGGCATTACACGGATGACAGGAGATGGAAGCCTATGCTCAGTATGCTGATGACAACCGAATATGCTCCGGCAGAGGATCGGCACGAGCTGCAGCAGTTGCTGATTCACATTGCCGGCGGTGAGCGTGAAGCGCTGGCGGAGCTGTATCAGCGCACGAGATCGGCGGTGTACGGCTTAGCGCTGTCCTACCTCAAAAACGCGCACGACGCACAGGATCTCACACAGGACGTCTATGTGCAGGTGTGGGACCGCGCGGAGCAGTACCGACTCACCGGATCGCCTATGGGCTGGCTGCTGGCCGTGTGCCGAAACCTGTGCCTGATGCGCCTGCGGCGGGAGGAACGCCATGCCGCCCTCAGTAAGGAGGAATGGGACGCCATTCCCGCGCGGGAGTGCGGACTGGACGCCGACGAGCGCGCACTGCTGCAAGGCGCGTTGGCAAGCCTCACTGACGAGGAGCGGCGCATCGTGCTGCTCCACGCCGTTACGGGCCTGAAGCACCGGGAGATCGCGGCGCTTCTTGAGCTGCCGCTTCCCACCGTCCTGTCGAAATATCACAGAGCATTGAAAAAGATGCGCAGCTTTCTGGAAGGAGACGACGCCAAATGACCAATGAAAAAATGGAGCAGCGTCTGGCCGCGGCAATCGAAAAGACCGCGCCGAACGACGTGGACGGCGTTCTCTCCCGCTGTGAAGAGCGGAAAGGAACGGTCATTCCCATGACGACAAAGAAAACGATAAAGAGAAAATGGACATCGCTCATTGCCGCCTGCCTTGCTGTAATGCTGCTTGGCGGCGGAGGCGTGTTCTACCAGCGAGCGAACGCGGTGGCGTCCGTGGTGTCGCTGGATGTGAACCCCAGCATTGAGCTGAAGGTGAACCGGAGCGAAAAGGTTCTCGTCTGTACGCCGCTCAACGAGGATGCAAAAGCCATCCTTGCGGATATGAGCAATGGGGCTGACCTCAAGGGCGCGAAGCTCGATGTGGCGGTAAATGCCATCGTGGGAAGCCTCGTGCGCAACGGTTATCTCGACAGCATTTCCTCCGCCATCATGATCTCGGTGGAGGACAAGGATACCGCCCGTGCGGAAAAGCTCCAGCGCGAGCTGACCAGCACCGTGGACGGCGTGTTGCAGACAAGCGCAGCAAAGGCCGCCGTCCTGACGCAGACGCTCACGCAGGACGCAGGGCGGGAACAGCAGGCCCGGGAAAACAACATTTCCACCGGAAAAGCGGCGCTGGTGAACCACGTGCTCGCACTCAACTCCGCACTCAAGTTTGACGAACTGGCAAAGCTCTCGGTCGAAGAGCTCAAGGACCTCGCCGAGGCGGGCGCGCCCGCCATGCCGATCGGTATGGATGCAGCCCGTACCGCTGCGGAGGAGTATGCCGGAACAACGGCGCTGGACTCCGTCACAGCGGAGGTCGATTCCGAACTGGACGAATCTCTCGCCCACTACGAGGTGGAGCTGCACACGGCATGGGGCGAGTTCGAGTATCTGGTGGACGCTTACACGGGGAAAGTGCTCAGCGGACAGAAGGACTTGCTGACCACTGCTTCCACGCCAAATGAGACAACGAAGCCCTCTGATCAGAAGCCCGATCCGTCCGGAACAGCGCAGAACATTGGCTACGCCAAGGCAAAATCTATTGCCCTGAATCACGCAGGTGTGAGTGAAAATGAAGCGTATGACATGGATATCGAACTGGACAATGAAGATGGAATACTCGTCTATGAGGTCGAGCTCAAATCCGGCAATATGGAATATGACTACGAGATCAACGCCGCCACCGGCGCGATCCTCAAGCATGAGTCGGAGTTGGAGGACTGACGCACAAAGCACTCCAGTAAAGCATATTTGGATTACTTTCGGATCGTGTATTAGGCAAGTCGATTTTTAAAACATCAACCGCTTACCCGCGGCATACACAGCAGGTGCCGAAGCCGCAAACCCACATCAGAGAATCCGTTTTATAGGTTGAAAGGGACTCCCCTGACCGCTTTTGCAGTCAAGGGAGTCCACTTTACATATATTGCGATTACTTCTCCGCGTACAGCCGCCACAGGAATGTCACGATCTGCGCTCTCGTGCAGCCGCTGCCGGGGCTGAAGGTGGAGCTCGTTGTGCCGTTGGTGATGCCGTTGTCCGTGGCCCACTTCACCGCTTCGGCGTAGTAGGCATCGGCGGCCACATCGCTGAAGGCAGGCGCACCGTCGGCGGACGCCTTGGACGCCCGGAACAGGAAGGTCACTGCCTGTGCACGGGTGCAGGGAGCATTGGGGCTGAATCTGCCGTCAGCCGTGCCGGTGGTGATGCCCTGACTCAGCGCCCAGCGGACGGCCTCCGCATAGTAAGCGTCACCGGGAACGTCCGTCAGATCCATGGCGTAATTCACCACAGGAGACCCCGCCGCCCGCCACAGGAAGGTGACGATCTGGGCACGGGTGCAGGGCTGATTAGGGCCAAACAGGCCGTCGCCGATGCCGCCGGTGATGCCCTTCTTCTGCGCCCATTTCACGGCTTCGTAGTAATACGCATCGGTGGGAACATCCCGGAAGGGGCTGATCTTCACTTCCTCCGTGAATGCAGCCTTGACCTCCACCTTCCCGGCGGGCATGATAAAGGTAAATCTGCCATCGCCCTTGTCGGTCAGTTCAAGCTCCTTGCCGTTTTTGTCAAGCACCTTGAGGCTGTCCAGCTCGTAGCCCGCGTCCGGCTTCACCGTGACGGTCACACGGTCGCCCTGACTGGCGTTCTTCGGGCTGACGCTCACGCTGCCGTTTTCCGTCTTATCCGGAATTCCGACGGCATAGCGGGGATCGGAGTCATCCCGGCCGGACGAGGACGATCCGCCGTCCCTCGACCAGTTTGCCGTGACGGTCACGCTGCCCTCCGGCATGGTGAAGGCCGTTTCAGCGGCGCTTGGATCATCAAAGACAACATTGCTGCCGGAGGTCCAGCCATTGAAGGTGTAACCGCTGCGGCTGCCTGCGCGGACGGTGACAACGCTGCCTGCCGCATAGCTGCCCGCGCCAGAGACATCCGCATAGCTGCCGTTCACAGTGACGGCGTACCGGGTCTGCCGGGTGATCAGCGCCAGCTGCTGCGCGGATTCGTTGCCCGCGCTGTCCCTCGCGCTGAGGAAAAGGACGCCGGTATTATCCGCTCCACGCAGCACACCGGAAACGGTAAAGCGGCCGTCGCTGCCGGCGGTGACAGACTGGGTGGCAGACTGACTGGTTTTTCCATAAATGATCTCGCTGCCGGCGTCCGCCGTGCCGGTGACGGCGTACTCGCCGGTGTCCCGGTCAGCGAAGAACACCGGATCGGCGAGGGTCAGCATGGGAGGCGTCTCGTCGCGGCTCACCAGCAGGAACACGCTGGTTACGTCCTGCCCCTTCGTGCCGTCGATCTTGAGCATCAGACTGCCTTCAAAAGTGGGAATTCCCCATTCTCTGTTAATTCCCAGTTGGACGGGGTAGTCTGTATCGTCCATCCGCGTGACAGTAAAATCGGCGTCCGGATCATCGCAGATCACGGTGAGCGTGCCGGGATTTTCACCCACATAGGCGTGGAAGACACCGTTATCTTTGTCGCACTCCTTGTCGCCCACTTTAAGAGAGATCTTCAATTCCTTGTACTCTGGCAGGAACACTCCATCGTCGGCAGACTGCGTTTCTTTGCTGTAATACTTCGCGGTAAGCGCCTTTGGGGCGCTGGTTCCCCCGCTCCCCGCAGTACTGCCCTCTGTACCCTCCGCGGCGCTTGTCTCCTCGCCTTCCATGGAGCCGGTCTCCGTGCTCTCTGTAGAGCCCGCCCCTGTACTCTCCGTGAAGTACGGCACCTCTCTATAGGCGCTCACGCCGATTCTGTAGTCCTTGTCCGCCTCGAGATTTTCGGCGGGAACGGACACAGCAGAGTTCTCTCCGCTGGCCTTAACGGCGTTTCCGCCCACGGTCAGCGCCATGTTGATGGAGTTATCCAACTGCCCATCTTTGGATTTTTTGAGGTCATAGCCAAAGCCGGTGTCCTTCCACTCGTTGCCGTCTTTCTGATAGACCGTCACGCGGTAGCCGTCGACGCCGTCCACGGGCTGCCATTCGGCGTACATCACCTCGTTGCCGACAAAGGTCAGCGTAACATCTGTCGGAGCGGCAGGCTCGTTGCTATTGATGTACGAAACGGTTCCGAGCGTCTGGCTGTCGATAGCCATAAGAGCGGTCACATTTTCGCTCTCTCCGTTCTCATCGGCGACCGTGGTGGTCTTTTCTGTCATCAGGAACGAAGTAACATAGTACTTGCCGCTGGGCGCGTGCGTACCACTGTTGGGAATATCGACGGAAATGCTGTTGGGGTTCACATCGATCTGCTCATCGATCAGGTAGTCCGCACCGCCCTCTTTCTCGGCAAAATAGGTGCGCAGCACATACTTTGTATCCTCTTCGGCGTATTTGACCTCGCCGGACACCTGATTGCCGCTCAAGCCCAAATCCAGCTTTTCAAACGGTGTAACGGTGGCTGTTTGGTTCTTCCGAGGTTCAAGATCACCCGTATTGACCACATAAGTCCCGCCATCCTTCAGCCGCAGGAGTGCTACGCGGTATTCCTCCCCATCCTTATTATTCTTGATAAGGTCGATGCCTGCATAGATCTCCGCGGCGGGATTGATTTGACCGTCCTCACCCACCCAGTTGATGTCGATGTGGTCGGTCTCATCTTTTTTCGTAACAATCAGAGCTTGTTTGATATCCTCCTCGCTCACGCTGCTGTCAAAGGCCAGCAGGATATACGGCGTTTCGTCCGCATCGGCGTATACCGTGATCTCCTGAGAGTTTCCACCGCCGCGGGGCTCCGCATCAGGCGGATCTGCAGCCAGCATGACTGCAAACTCCTCCCCGTCCTCCAGAGAGACGGCCTGCACCACCGGCTCAACGCCCTTACTGCTCCAGTCCCATTCCGGGAGTTTTGTGATAAACGTCCCCTCGATGCCCCAGCCCTCCTTGTAGCGGAAGTTGGTTTGGAGGACCTTCGGAACGAGCACCCACACGCGCACGCCGAACAAGGGATTCTGCGTCTGAGCCATCGCGCCGAGGTAGGCGTCGATGTTATTAAGCGCCTGCTTCATACCCTCGCTGACGCTGACGTTTCTGATCGGGATTTCCGTCTGGCCGCCGACGATCAGTTGGATGTCCGCGCTGCCGAATTTTGTTCCGGCAAAGGGGAAGCCCTTCGGGATCTGTACTCTGCCGTTTACCGTGCCGTTGGCGCCGATACCGAGATACAGATGCTTCCCGCTGGATTTCATACCCGTACCGCCGAAGGCGCCCAGTTTGAGGGAGGAATCCAAAGCGAACACGTCGAGTTTTTTGCTCGGCAGATTGATCGTCAGTTCCTCCGAGCCGACGAGATAGACGCCCTGGTAGGGTGTGCCTTTATAGTTCCGTTCCTGTCCGGTAAGTTTGAGGGCGTAGCCGAAGCTGTCAACGAACTGCCCGTACTTGCCAAATCCCATAATGCCCACATCGCTTGCCTTGAGAGAGATCTCGCTGGGGCCGAGCACCACGTCGGCCCGGCCCTCGACAAGCTGCAGATAGGCACCCGACACTGCGCCCCGCAGCTTGATGGGCGGAATGGCGAAATAGTTGCCCTTTACCGTAGCGGCCAGATCCTTGAAGCCCGCGCCGCCGCCGGTGAGCCGGCCCACAGGCACCGGCGGGATCAGGAGGATGCCCGGCTCACTTTTGACAAAGAACCACAGTTCATCGGGGATCAGCGAGCCGTCGTTGGCCCGCTCCAGCGCCAGCTTCGCCTCGGTCTCAAAGAGGTCAAAGACGTTCAGCTCCAGTTCAAAGGCGTAGCGCTCCTCACCCTTGAAGGTGTTGACCTCGCCCTCGACATTGGCAAGCTCCAGCGACAGCATTTTTTCGGTGCTGAATTCGCCCGTGGCCTTTACGCCGTTGACCTTGAATTCATTCCCCTTCAAGCCGTAGCCCAGCTTTTCCATCGTAAACTTTGCGCCATCGAAAATGGTCTGAAAGCCGATATTACCGCTGAACACAAGGTTCCCCGCCGCGTCGGCAGTCGCCTCTTCCAGCTTTACCGTAGCGTAGGGGATGTCCACATAGACGATGGCGGCGTTGTTGGCCGGGTCAATGTCAAATGCAAAGCCCTTTTTTGTGAGGGAGATCCCCAGCGCACCATCCGCGCCGTTTGTCGGCTGATAGAACTTGAAAGTAGGCGCACTCAGGCTCACGCCGCTTTGCTCCACGGTTCCGTTCTTGTGGATAATGAGCTTGCCGCCGCTGCCCCACGTTGCCGTGACGGAGGGCGAGAGCAGCGCCGCCCCACCGGTGAAGGTAAAGGCTTCTCCGTTTTTGCTCTCATAATCGCCGTTGATGAGGGCGACGGGGTCTCCGTACCGCTTTTTCAGCGCCGAAAGCGCCGCGTCGTCGGCCACGTGTTCCACCGTCACGCCGCTGCCGCTGGAGAAAACGGCCAGCCGCTTGGCGTAGATGGCGGGATCGACCTTGTCCGGTTCGCTGGGGATGTCCTGTTTCAGTATCTTCAGGTCGCGGAAGCCCCAGAGGAAGTGGGTGGAATCAGCCGCATAATTCTCCGGCTCGAAATCAAAGCTCACATAGCTCTCGCAGCTCACAAGGGAATTCAACGGTTTGTCCCCCGGCTGCACACTGACGAGCTGCGCCAGATCGACACGGAGCGGCTCGCCGCTGGGGGCGGTGATCGTCTTTCCATAGTAATCCGACAGGCCAACAAAGGGATTGGCCCAGGGGTAGCTGTCCACATACGCCTCGGTGATGTAAACGCCGTCCACATCGCCCCACGAGGAATAGCCCTTGGGAACAGTCTTTGTATCCAGATTCTCCACGGGCAAGGTGATGGTGGAACTTTCCGTGGTGATCTTGGGGGTCTCCCCCTTCGGCACCTCCGGCACCGTGGTGCGGCTGAGTTTGATGGCGGGGCCGCCCGTTTCCTCCAGCATGGCCGAATGTCCCATGGAGGTAAAGCCATTGAGGTAATAGCCCCATCTAAAATCAAAATCCGTGGTAAACTGCTCGCGTCCTCCTTTGATCTCAATGCTGCCGACCGTCGCCAGCACGCCCCAGGTGTCCTCCTTCGCCGTAGGCCCGCTCTCCTTGAGCTGCACGATCTCGTAGTAGACCGTCACCTGTGCGGCGACATGACTGTGGGACGAGAGCAGGTCATACTCCGCCTTGATTGCCTTCGTGCCTCCGCCGTTGGGCGTACCCGTCACAAATTCCATCTTTTTCAGACTTATCACCACGCCCTCGGTGGTCGGTACGCCTCGATTAAAGGTCGTGTAATTGCAGTACGGCGTCTGGCTGTTCCACATACTGTCCTCGTCAGGCTTTGCGGTGGGAACCACCGTGAGATAGGAATAGGTCTCAAGCAGTTTATGCAGCGTCACGTGGACGTACCCGTTTTGCAGGGACAGGGAGCCGTCCGCCATCTTGACCTGCGTCACATCGCCTGCCCGGTAAATGTCCCCCGCAAAGGCCACAGCCTCCGTAGGCAGCAGGCCCAGCAGCAGACACAGCGTCAATAACAGGGTGATCGTTTTTTTCATGATGCGTTTCCCTCCTTGTCTGTCTCATTGTTCTTTTCTCGTTTCTCTCGCTCATGCAGGCGCATACAGACCACCGTCAGGACAGCGGCGGCCGTAAAGGATGCCACGCCCACCAGCACATAGCCGCCTGCGCTGTCAGAGAGCAGCGTCGCGCCGTAGGCCCCCTGGACGGCGGCGCCGGGTGCCCCGTCGGTGAAATGGGCCAGCGCGCCGGTCAGTCCCAGAGCCAGCACGGTGCACAGCGTTCCCAGCCGCCGCAACACCGTCCGCTCCCGCTTTTGGATCAGCCGCAGGGCCGTCTGCTTCACACGCCGGACGCGCTCCGTGGTGTCATACATGCCCCTTCCTCCTTCCCGAAAAAAAGTCCTTACATTACCATAGGGACAAAAACGGCGAAAACTACGCACCAAAAATTGAAAAAATTTCAAAAAAGATCAGACCGTCCTGTCGGACGATCTGATGGAGGCTGTCGATAAAGCGGGAGATTTTCCGCAACGGAAAGGAAGGGTGTGCGCGGGAAACCCAAGAAGGGTGTCCTGCGCCATTGAAATCCTAAGTTTTCAGAACTTTATAAAAGTTCTGAAAACTTGCTCAGCGGGGCGAAAAGACTTTTTCGACACGCTGAATCAGACCGTCCGACAGGACGGTCTGATGAGACTGTATTTACGCCTCGGCCTTCCGCGCCAGCAGCCGGAAGCACAGCGCCGTGGGCAGCGGGACAAAGTAGGCGATGAGCTGAGGCGTCCCCCCGGCGCTGACCAGAAGGTTGTAGATGGCGTGGTAAATGATGGCCACGCACAAAAGCGCGAACAGGCAGGCCGCCCGCAGGGGGCGGCTGTCCCACACAGGGCGCAGAGCACCGCCGTACACATTCCCGCAGACCACATGCATCGCGCCGGTGCCAAAGCCCCGGATCAGCAGAAAGAGGATCTGGTCCGCGCCGTTTTGCGTGAGGAAACAGATGTTTTCAAAGGTGGCAAAGCTGGCGGCCACGATGACGGCGGCCAGCCGGAAGCGGGCAAACGTCGGCTCAAACACAGCCAGAAAGAACAGCAGCGGCAGCAGCTTCATGATCTCCTCCACCACCGGGGCGATCTGGGTGGCGGCATTGACGGCGTCCGCCTGATACAGCCGGGCGAAGAAGGTGTTGAGATAGGCGGAGAGCAGACAGGCCCCCATCCCCGCAAGGCAGAACACCAGCGCGGCGCGATGTCCCCGCTTTAGGGACAGCAGCGCCACCACCAGCGGGGCCGCCATGCAGACGAATACATTTTCGATATAGGTCACGCCTCCACCGCCTTTCGCACTGCGGGCAGAAACAAAAGCAAAACGAGGGTCAGCAGGAAATCGAACCAGAAGTAGGGGTTGGTCAGGGTGTCGCTCACCCAGAAGCAGGAGGCCGTCCACAGGGCGTACTCCAGCGCGATGAAGGCCAGTACCGTTCCGTGAAACCGGCGCAGCCGCCCGCTTTCCGTCTTTTTCGCCCAGACGAGGCCCCGCACAGCGCACCACGCCAGCATCATCGTCAGGCCGCACATGAGGACGTTGAGAAGCAAATCGCCGCGGGTGGCGTACAGTGCGAACTGCGGCAGGCAGAACACCGGCGCCAGCCAGCACAGCCCCGTCCGGGACTGCCGTTCCCCCGCGTCGGGCAGCGTCAGCGTCAGGGAAAGCAAAAAGACATAGCTTGCCAGCCACGCAAGGTCGGAGACGTAAAAAACCTGCGGTGTCTCCTGCCGCAGCAGCAGGTGCAGCGTCCAGTAAAGGGTGCCCAGGGCGAAGGTGCCGTAAAAGCAGGTCAGCAGAAACCACGGCTGTCCGCGGCTCTTGAGATACGCCCGCAAAGCGGCGCAAAAGCCCACTGCCACGGCGAGAAACTGCAAGAGATAGTCCCAAAACTCAATCATCGTACCGCTCCTCGTCCGCCGAGTCCCCCTCATGCCCCCGCAGGCGGACGCACAGCACCGTCACGCACACGCCTAACGCGAAGGCCAGCAGGCCCACCACGAGATAGCCAAGGCTCCGGCCGCTGAAAACGCTGGCGGCCATGCCGACGCCCAGCGCCGTGTCGGAAAATCCCTCCGTGATGCCGGGCATGACCAGCGCGAGGGAGACGATCATGACGAAACAGGCCGCTGTACCGGCGCAAAAGATCCCACGGGCCCGGCGGCGCTGCCGCTCCCGCTCCAGTTCCCTCGCCCGCCGCTTGGCCTCGGCCAGCCGTTCAGCCGTTGTACGCATCCGTGATTCCCTCCTGTTCCAGCCGCTTTCGCAGCGCGATTTTTCCACGGTAAATGAGGTCCGCCACCTGCTTTTCCCGCTTACCCATGACGGCGGCGGTCTCCGCGTGGCTCAGTCCCTCGAAATAGACAAGGAACAGCGCCTCCCGGTAGTCCTCGTGCAGCTCTGCCATGCAGGTCCGCAGGAGCCGCGCCCGCTCCGCCGATTGCACAGCTTCCTCCACCAGCTCCCGGGCCTCCGGTTCCTCCGTCAGCGCATCCAGCGAAAAGCAGTTTCTCGCTCTCTTTTTGTGCAGCAGCCGCAGGGCCATGTGCCGCGCTGACTGGTAGAGGTAGGTGCGAAAGCCGCCGTCCCGGATGGCCGGCCTTTTGGCGATGAGATAGGCAAAGGCCTCGATCATCAGATCCTCCGCCTCGTGAAGGTCGCAGAGGTAGCCGTCCAGATAGAGGGTCAGCTTGGTGCCGTAACGCTCCATAAGCGCGCCCAGAGCGTCCTCGTCGCCGTTGAGGTAGCGGCGGTATAATGCTTCGTCTGTCATCCCTCCGCCGCCTCCCTTCGCCGCTTTTTTCATGATTATAACACGCCCCATGCGCCCTTGTCGATAGAATTGATATACTCGAAAGGCTCCTGCCATCAGTTCCACGCCCCAGGTCATCGCCGCCCGTGCCAGCAAAAAGCGGATAAAACGCTTGAAGGCCAATTCCGCTTTCTTCATTTCCGCATTGAACGTCTTTTGCCTACCATCTCTTGACAGTAGGTTCATTCTTTGCCGACGCGTAGCGTAACGAAACGTTCCGCTGTGTTGCGGCACAGTAGTCACAGGCAAAAAGGAAATTCCGCCCCTTTTCGGAAATTTGCCATTTATAATTTGATATATTTCCGAAACGTGTTAACATTCTTCCGAATGTTGGACATAATAGAATCAACAGATCATTTCAAGGAGGCAAGCAAATGGCTGACTTTATGTTTGTAAAAGATGCGGCTGCGCTTTGGAATATTAGTGAACGACAGGTTAGCGGGCTTTGCAGTCGCGGAAAGATTCCCGGAGCAGTAAAGCAGAGACGTTCTTGGATGATCCCGACAACTGCCGAAAAGCCCGCTGATCAGCGAGTCAAATCCGGAGCCTAAATGGAATGTCCATCTCCTTGAATTTCGATATGCTTATCTGCTGGAATTTCCAATGTAGAAACAAGTCCAATATCTTCTGCCAAGGTAATGGTATCCTTTTCACCGGTAGCATTCTCGATCGCCGTCCGTAATTCCGCTTCTGTTGTAATCCCATTGTTTTCCGCCCATGCTGTCGGAACCAGCGTGAACATCATCGTCAGTGACAACAATATTGCAAAAATTCGCTGTTTCATCACTTTTACCTCCTATATTTCCTTCTATTTGATCCGCTTCCGCAGGTTTAAACAAAAAACAGACACATTCAAGACATGGTTCTACCCATGCCTGAAAGCGCCTTTGCTTTATATTCTGCGGACAGCGTAAAGCAGCGAACGCCGCTTGCTCTGTCCTGGCCTATTCTGTTTTTCGGAGCTTGCCGGAGCATCATGCGCATCAGAACCTTTGGAAGGGTCAGCGCGGAGCTATGGAACCAGGGGGAATGGCGGCTGTCCGCCGTTGACAGCTGGCTGGCCCGGAGGGCCCCGTAGCTTTGCGTCGCCGGCTTACGCCGGGTTTGCCCATAAATTTTACATAAAGAAAGCAGCAGATTGCTCTTTTCCAGTCAATAGGCGTTTTTTATAAAATTAACCGTTTTCTTTGTGTTTTTCGAGCCTTTTTCCGCTCAGAAACCACGCTTGCGCTCCCCGCATGGTGCGGGAATCCGCCGTCGGTCCTCCCGGCTTCTGTGCTCTTTACACCTGAATACCGGAGGCCCTCCTCGGAGCAGCAGTGTACCCGCGGCAAAGTCCCGTCGATTTTCATTGCCATACCGATGGAACCGTGGTATACTATTCCCGTTGAAAAAACAAAACGAAGGAGAGATGACCATGGATCCCATCAACGAGATCGAACTGGAGGACTGCCCCGTATGCCGCGGCGCCGGTTATATTGAGGACGAGCAGGGCTGGTGCATGTATGCGTGCTGCCTGAACTGCGGCACGGAGACCGCCCACGTCAGCTACAAGACGCCGGAGGAGCGGCTGGAGGCCGCCCGTCAGGCTGCCTACCTGTGGAACATCGGCAAGGTGATCCACAACGGCATGTGTGACTGATTCCCACGCAAAAAACGCGCAAGTGAACGCACTTGCGCGTTTTTCCTTTGGCTGATACAATACAGAAAAAAGCTTCCGGGAGGAACACAGTATGATTCGTGAGATCTGCAGGGATGAGACGTTTCTCTCCCAGAAGGCCGCCCCCGCCACGGCGGATGATCTGGCCACAGCCCAGGACCTGCTGGACACCCTGACCGCCCACAAGGACGGCTGCGTGGGCATGGCGGCCAACATGATCGGCGTGAATAAGCGCATCATCGCCTTTGACAACGCGGGGACGTACATGGTGATGTTCAATCCCGTCATCGTCCGGCAGTCCGGGCCGTATGAGGCCGAGGAGGGCTGCCTCTCCCTCGCCGGCGTCCGGAAAACGAAGCGGTTCCAGACCATCAAGGTCCAGTGGCAGAATGAAAAATTCCAGACCCGGCTGAAAACCTTCACCGGCTGGACGGCGGAGATCATCCAGCACGAGATCGACCACTGCGAGGGGATTTTGATATGATTCTTTACTTTTCCGGCACCGGGAACAGCGGCTACGCGGCCCGGCGCATTGCCGATGGGCTGGGCGAGCCGCTGCTGTGCCTGAACGACCGCATCAAGGCCGGGGACACCGCCCCGGTGGAGACTGGGGAGCGGCTGGTGATCGTCACGCCCACCTACGCCTGGCGGATCCCCCGCATCGTGGAGGACTGGCTGCTGCACACGGAACTGACCGGGGCGAAGCGGGCGTGGTTCGTCATGACCTGCGGCAGCGAGATCGGCGATGCCGACCGTTACAACCGCCGCCTCTGTCAGGCAAAAAGCCTTGCCTTTATGGGCACGGCACAGATCGTCATGCCGGAGAACTACATTGCCATGTTCAACGCCCCTCAGGCGGAGGAGGCCCGGCAGATCGTGGCCAGAGCGGAGCCGGACATAGACGGCGCGATCGCCGCCGTCCGGGAAAACCGGGCCTTTCCCCCGTCCCGCCGCAGGCTCTATGACCGCTTTATGAGCGGGCCGGTGAATCCCATCTTCTATTCCTGCTTTGTAAAGGCAAATGCCTTCACTGTCGGAAATGCCTGCACCGGCTGCGGCCAGTGCGTCCGGCGCTGCCCCACCAACAACATCACCCTGCAAACCGGGAAGCCCGTCTGGGGGCAGAACTGCACCCACTGCATGGCCTGCATCTGCTACTGTCCCGCAGAGGCCATCGAGTACGGCAAAAAGAGCCTTGGCAAGCCACGGTATCATTTTGAAGCGCTGTGAGGGGCTTCTGGACACGCAATTGCAGACTATGTGCAGGGCAGCCGCCCTGCGCATAGTTTTTGTTGGAACGAAGAGGCTATATTTAAGAGGTTTTGATCTCGCCTTTTCGCGTACTGCCGCCTCCGGTGCGAGCGGAGAAAATCGCGGCAGCTTCCCCCGCAGCCAAACTTTTTCCTTGCATTTTTCCTCATTTTTTGTATCATAAAACCGTACACCATACACCGATATACAGCAGGAGGACTCTTTTTGACTCCGAGGCTTTTTATGAAACGCGATGACAAGCTGTTTTCCATTGGCGAGATCGCCAAGGCATTGGGCGTGACCCGCCGCATCATCCTTCACTATGAGGAACGGGGGCTGATCGAGCCGGATAAGCGGGATGACGCCACCAACAACCGCTACTACACCATCGATACCTTTACCAAGCTGCGGAGCATCCGCAGTCTGCAGAATCTGGGACTGACGCTGGATGAGATCCGGGACTACTACAACGATTCCACGGATCTGATGCCGCTCATTCGCCGGATGGAGGAAATGCGGGACCAGCTGAATCTCAATATCGAAAAACTGTACGAGCGGGCCAAGGTATCCTCCGCTCAGGTCAAGGAGCTGGAGCTGCCGCAACAGCTCATATACCGCCGCACCTACCGCAGCAATAACGTGGCGGACAAGACCGTTCTGCTCCGCAACACAGCTCTGGAGGCCATGCGGGCCCACGGTACGGATATCACCCGGCGGATGTACTTCATCCAATTCCCTATCGACCGCCCGGCCGAGGTGTCCTGCTGCGTGGCCGTTCCCCCGGGCAGTGAGGGAGAATATGTGGAGACCACAGCGCCTATGCAGGCCATCTGCATCTATCACCACGGTGCGTATGAGGAGCTCCCCGCCGTGGGCCGCCAGCTTCTGGACTACGCCAAGGAGCACGGCCTGACGCCGCAGGGCATCCTGCGCCATACCTATCTGGAGGGGCCGCCCCAGCATAAGGACCCCGCAAAGTTCATCACTCAGGTCATCCTGCCAATCGTGTAATGGTATTTCGCACAGCGCCTATCTCCATACCCGCCAGAGTTGTCTCCAACAGACGCTGCAAAAACTGATTCCCGCAAGGGCCGGCGGTTCTGAACCGCCGGCCCTTGTATCGCATCTGCGCAAAAAAGTGCAGATCCCGCCGTCCGAGATCTCGATTTTTTGCATATCCGAACGTCCGATCCGGCCGGAGCAGGACGGAGCATTTTCCGCGTATTTATTTTGTTTGCACGAAATTGGAAAACCTCCCGCTCTTTTTTCTGCTGCAACTTTTACAAAAGATGAACTGCTGGCAAAAAAGCTGTTGACATTTGGCGTTCACCTTGCTATGATTCAACCAACAAAAACGCGATGACACAGAGTAGTAAGCAGGGCGATCCTCTCAGAGAAGTGCCGGTTGGTGCGAGGCACAGCGCGATCAAGCTGCCGAACTGGCTGTACAGCGGCTGCGTCGAATTGGAAGTAGATGCAGACGGGAGCTCCCGTTACAGTAGCAGGGATATGATGGTATCCCGTTGAGTGTGTTTCCAATACAGGGAACAAAGAAGAGTGGTACCGCGGAGGGTTTTCTACCTTTCGTCTCTTCTGCCAACCGGCAGGAGCGACGAAAGGTTTTTTGTTTTTCCTGCCAACCATCGGACAACATTTGCAGGAGGAAGAAATCATGAAAACCAACACCAAAGTCCCCAAGACGCCCTTCTTTGCCGCTTTTTCCGTCGGCGCGGTCCTGTTCTCCGCTCACGCAGGCGGCGGCTTCGCCACCGGCAACCAGGCCAACACCTACTACGTGGGCCTGGGCTGGACCGGCATCATCTCCGCCATCGCGGCCATGCTGCTTTTGACCCTCACCATGCGGGAGGCCATGATCATGTACAACTCCCGTGGCCTGACGAGCTACAAGCAGCTTTTTGAAACGCTGTACCATCCCTTTGACAAGATCGAATGGGCCTTCGAGGTATTCTTCTACATCATGGTGCTGATGGCCGTCGCCGCCGCCATCTCCGGCGCAGCCTCCGCCCTGAACAACTACTTCACCATCAACTACTACATCGGCGTTGCCATCGTCGGCGTCATCGTCCTGATGCTCACCATCTTCGGCGCGGGCATCGTCCGGGCCGCCTCCACCTACATGGGCATGGCCATTCTGGTCACAGCCATCAGCATCTATGTCATCGGCATCTTCAAGAGCGACAGCAGCATCTTCTCCGTCCTCGCCGCCGACTTTGAGACCACCGGCTTCATGAATATGCCCAAGGCCATCCTCAACGCCTTTACCTACGCCGGTTTCCAGTGCGTGACCCTCCCCACCATGATCGCCTGCGGCACCACCATGAAGAACAAAGCGGGCTGCGCCAAGGCCATGTGGATCTCCTTTGTGATGAACGCCGTCGCTCTGGTCCTCTCCGTGTTCATGCTCATGAGCTGGCAGAGCGTTTACACCGCCGTGGAGGGCGGCTCCACCATCCCCACCCTCACCGTCTGCAAGATCATCGGCATCCCCGCTATGGTGGCCGTTTACGGCACCTGCCTGCTCCTCTGCCTCATCTCCACCGGCGTGACCACCATCTTCGGCTTCGTGGCCCGGTTTGAAAAGCTCCCCGTGTTCAGCGGCATCCAGTCCGCCCCGGTCCGCAGCGCCATCGTTTCCGCGTTCATCATCGTCCTCTCCATGACCATCTCCATGGCCGGCCTCACCAACATCATCAAGTACGGCTACGGCTACTGCGGCTATCTGGGCATCGCCGTTGTGGTGGTCCCCTTCCTGACCGTTGGCGTATACAAGAACCGTAAATACTGCAAGGAGCACGCCTTCGCCAATGCCAACGCCGAGGAGGAAGCCGCTCCCGCCGTTCGCAGCAGCGTCCGTGCCAATCCGGTGACCGCCGACTGAGCCCGTCCCATCAACCAAGCGTTTTTTAAGAGGTGTTTATTATGCAAAAAGCTCTTTTTCCGGGATATACCGTAGGCCCTGACGCCTATGACGATATTGTCAACATCTGCTCTGCCTATGGCAAAAAGGCCGCCATCATCGGCGGCAGGAAGGCGCTGGCCGCCGCGGAGCCTCAGATCCGCAAGGCGGTGGAAGGCTCCGGCATCGAGATCACCGGCACCTTCTGGTACGGCGGCGAGGCCTCCCGCGAAAACATGGATATGCTCCGGCCTCAGGTGGCGGACGCCGACATGATCTTCGCGGTGGGCGGCGGCAAGGCCATCGACACCTGCAAGGTGCTGGCCCACGAGACCAACCGGCCCTTCTTCACCTTCCCCACCATCGCCTCCACCTGCGCCTCCTGCACCAGTTTGGGCATCGTGTACCATCCTGACGGCAGCCTGCGGGAGTACTCCTTCTCCAAGATCCCGCCCAACCACATTTTCATCAACACGGAGATCATCGCCAACGCCCCGGCCCGCTACCTGTGGGCCGGTATGGGAGACACCATGGCCAAGCACTATGAGTGCACCATCTCCTCCCGCAACGACGTCCCCGCCCACTCCGACGCCATGGGCATCGCTCTCAGCTCCATGTGCGCCGCCCCCATCCTCCGCTGGGGCAAGCAGGCCATGGCGGACTGCGAGGCCCACAAAGTCACCCCGGAGCTGACGGAGATCATCGAGGCCATCATCATCTCCACCGGCTATGTCTCCAACTTCGTTCAGGTGGACTACACCACCGGCATGGCCCACGCCATGTACAACGGCTTCACGATCCTGCCCTCCACAGAGGAATACCACCATCTCCACGGCGAGGTAGTCTCCTACGGCATTCTGGTCATGCTCACCGCCGACAAGCAATACGCGGAGCGGGACCGGCTGCTGGCCTTCAACCGCTCCATCGGCCTACCCACCCATCTGGCGGACATCCACGCCAGACCGGAGGACCTTCCCGCCGTTACGGAAAAGGCGCTGGCGGGCATCGACGTTCGGGTCTGGCCCTACCCCGTCGCCCAGCAAATGCTGATCGACGCGGTGATGGAGCTGGAGCAGGTCGGCTGATCCGGCAAGGCGGACCGTTTCCGTCAGAAAAAGTCAGAAAACCCCCGGAGCAAGCGGTCTTGATCGACCGCTGCTCCGGGGGTCATCCTTTCATTTGGGGAGAGAAACAGCAGACTGAGGGAAGCGGCATGGGAGATTCCCCCTGCCCCGCCACGAGAAAAAGCCCCGTCCGGCGCAATCACACAGATTCCTGCTTCTCCCGCTCGCTGATTTTACATTCAAAGCGGTCCTTGTTGGAATCCTGCGGGATGGAGGTGGGATAGCCGCCGCCGAAGCAGGCGGTGCAAAAGCCGCTCTCCGTATGGTCGGCCAGCTTCACCACGTCGCTGAGGCTGAGATAGCCGAGAGAATCCACACCGATGATTTCAGCGATCTCCTCAACCGTGTGGTGGTTGGCGATGAGCTTGTTTTTGTCGTCAATATCCGTGCCGTAGTAGCATTCGGACACAAAGGGCGGCGCGCTGACCCGCATGTGGATCTCCTTCGCGCCGGCCTTGCGCAGCAGGTCGATGGTGCGGCGGCAGGTGGTGCCGCGGACGATGGAGTCATCGATCAGCACCACGCGCTTGCCCTCCACCACGGAGCGGATGGGGTTCAGCTTGATGTTGACCTCATTTTCCCGCATATCCTGCGTGGGAGAAATGAAGGTGCGGCCGATGTATTTGTTCTTGATAAAGCCCATGCCGTAGGGAATTCCGGACTGCCGGGCGTAGCCCATGGCGGCGTCCAGGCCGGAGTCCGGCACACCGATGACGATGTCCGCCTGCACGGGATGCTCCAGCGCGAGGAACGCACCTGCCCGCTGTCGGGCCACATGAACGCTGCTGCCGTCGATCACGGAGTCGGGGCGGGCAAAGTAGATGAACTCAAAAACGCACAGTCTCCGGGGCGCGATGCCGCAGTGGGATCTGTCGGACTTGACGCCGTTTTTGTCCGCCACCACGATCTCTCCGGGCAGAATATCCCGCTCAAAGCTGGCGCCCACGGCGTCCAGTCCGCAGCTTTCAGAGGCGAACACCACGCTGCCGTCCTTCAGCCTCCCCATGCACAGGGGACGGAAGCCGTGAGGGTCCCGGACGGCGATCAGCTTGCTGGGGGATGAAATGACCAGAGAATACGCCCCCACCAGACGGTCCATGGCGGCGGAAACCGCCTCCTCGATGGAGCCGTGCTTCAGCCGCTCCTGCACAATGATGTAGGCGATGACCTCGGAATCGGTGGTGGTATGGAAGATCGACCCCTGACTCTCCAGCTGGAGGCGCAGCTCCTGGGAGTTGGTCAGGTTGCCATTGTGGGCCAGCGCCATGCGGCCCTTATAGTGGTTGACCAGAATGGGCTGGACGTTGCGCTTGTTGTCCGAACCGGTGGTACCGTAGCGCACATGGCCGACGGCGATGTTGCCAAGCCCCAGAGAGCGAAGCCGCTCCTTGGGAAACACATCGCTGACCAGACCCACGTCCCGCCAGGAGCGGAACAGGCCGTCATCGTTGACAACGATACCGGCACTTTCCTGTCCGCGGTGCTGAAGGGCGTACAGAGCGTAATAGGCTAACGAGGCCACATCGGCGGTGACATTGGAGTAAACGCCGAATACGCCGCATTCCTCGTGGAGGTGGCGGTCATCGCCGGCAGCCGGAGCCGCCTTATCAAGATCCGTGCACGCCATAGATTTACTGGGCATCGTGATCCAGCAGACGCTTCATGATCTCGGCGTAGGCGTCCTCAACGCCGCCCAGATCCCGGCGGAAACGGTCCTTATCCAGCTTTTCATGGGTCTTGGCGTCCCACAGGCGGCAGGTGTCGGGGCTGATCTCGTCAGCCAGCACGATGGACCCGTCGGCCACCTTGCCGAATTCCAGCTTGAAGTCCACCAGCGTCACGCCGCACTCGGCCCAGAACGCCTTCAGCACCTTATTGACAGCGAAGGCATAGTTCTTGATGGTCTCGATCTCCTCTGCCGTGGCCAATTTCAATGCCAGCGCGTGATAGGTGTTCAGCAGAGGATCGCCCAGCGCGTCATTCTTATAGGAAAACTCGATGGTGGGCTGATCGAACACGATGCCCTCCTCCACGCCGTAGCGCTTGGCGAAGGAACCGGCGGAGATATTGCGGACAATGACCTCCAAGGGGACGATGGAGACCCGCTTCACCAGCGTTTCCCGCTGGCTCAGCTCCCTGACAAAATGGGTGGGGATGCCAGCCTTTTCCATTTTGGCCATCAGGCGGTTGGTCATCTGGTTGTTGATGACGCCCTTGCCGAGGATGGTGCCCTTTTTCAGACCGTTGAACGCGGTGGCGTCATCCTTGTAATCCACGATGAGCAGCTCGGGATCATCGGTTTTGAATACTTTTTTTGCTTTGCCCTCGTAGATCTGTTCTAACTTCTGCATGTTCTGCTCCTCCTGCGCATCTGCGCATAAAAATGATCAAAAATGTCAATTGGCCGCGTACATCTGCCGGTACGGGTTTTTGCTGTCCGGCGTCACCACGGTGAAGGGCCCGTCCATCAGCGCTTCCGCGTCGCCGCCGAACAGGGCGCACCAGCGCTCCACCAGCGGCCGCAGAAGGGCGGTCTCCTCCTCCGTGGGGGGATGGGGCGTCACCTGATCCGGGAAGCGGATGGCGGAAACATCGCCTCTGAAAATCACGCGCCCGCCGTGCTGTCCCGTGCAGGGGAAATACCCGGCGGCGGGCTTTCCGTCCGTATGCAGTCCCAGCACCAGGATCGTGCCGCCTGCCTGATATTCCCCCAGAAAGCTCCCCGCCCGGCCGCCAATGACGATCACCGGCTGCTGATCCTGATAGGCCTTCATGTGGATGCCGGCCCGATAGCCCGCGTTGCCCTGGACATAGATCTCGCCGCCCCGCATGGCATAGCCTGCCGTGTCGCCCACGCTGCCGCGGACCACGATGGAGCCGCCGTTCATCGTATCGCCTACGGCGTCCTGTGCGTTGCCGTTAACGGTAAGGGAGCCGCCCCCCAGATACGCACCCAGCGCGTTGCCGGGGATGCCGTCGATCTCCACCCGGCGTCCGCTCATGCCCGCGCCGATAAACCGCTGCCCAAGGCAGCCGGTGATGCGGCATGACGGCCCGGCAGCCCGGATCGCCTCATTTAAGGCCCGGTAATCCAGACCCTTTGCTTGAATATCCATGAACTATCACACCTCCGCTGTTTTTCCGGTGGATCGGGATTTTTTTGCCGCTCACTCTCCGGCATGGGCCACGCCCAGAATGGACAGCTCCTTTTCCGTCAGCCCCACGGCCCGCAGCATCAGCCGGTTGCCTCGCAGGGCCTCGATGGAATTGATCCCCATGCCGCCCATGATCTCCATGATCTCGTGCTTCCACGCCGTCATCAGATTGATGAGGCGTTCCGTGCCCTCGTCTGGGTCCAGCCGCTTGACCAGCTCCGGGCGCTGCGTGGCGATGCCCCACGCGCATCTGCCGCTCTGACAGGTGCGGCAGAGGTGGCAGCCCATGGCGATCAGCGCCGCCGTGCCGATATAGCAGGCGTCCGCCCCCAGAGCCACAGCCTTGACCACGTCGGCAGAGGAACGGATGCTGCCGCCTGCGATCAGGGACACCTGATTGCGGATGCCCTCCTCCCGCAGCCGCTGGTCCACGGCCGCCAGCGCCAGCTCAATGGGAATGCCCACATTGTCGCGGATTCGGGTAGGCGCAGCGCCGGTGCCGCCCCGGAAGCCGTCGATGGCAATGATGTCCGCGCCGCCCCGCGCAATGCCGCTGGCGATGGCTGCAATGTTGTGGACCGCGGCTACCTTGACGATCACCGGTTTCCGGTACTGCGTCGCTTCCTTTAAGGAGCAAATCAGCTGCCGGAGATCCTCGATGGAATAAATATCGTGGTGGGGCGCCGGGGAAATGGCGTCGGATCCCTCCGGGATCATGCGGGTGCGGGAAACATCGCCTACGATCTTCGCCCCCGGCAGGTGTCCGCCGATGCCCGGCTTGGCCCCCTGCCCCATCTTGATCTCAATGGCCGCGCCGGCCATCAGGTAGTCCTCGTGAACGCCGAACCGCCCGGAGGCCACCTGGGTGATGGTGTTGCGCCCATAGCGGTAAAGGTCCTCGTGGAGGCCGCCCTCGCCGGTGTTATAGCAGATCCCCAGCGCCTCCGCCGCTCTGGCCAGACTCTCGTGGGCGTTGAAGCTGATGGAGCCGTAGCTCATGGCGGAGAACAGCACCGGCATGGACAGCTCCAGCTGCGGCGTCAGCTCCGTGATCAGCCGCCCCTGGGCGTCGCGCCGGATGCGCTCCGGCTTCTTGCCCAGAAACACGCGGGTCTCCATCGGCTCCCGCAGCGGGTCGATGGGCGGGTTCGTGACCTGGGAGGCGTTGAGCAGCAGACGGTCCCAATAGACCGGCAGCTCCTTGGGGCTGCCCATGGAGGACAGCAGCACGCCGCCGGTGGCGGCCTGCTTCCAGATCTCCTCCACGGCATCGGAGGACCAGTTGGCACTCTCCCGCAGGGTGCAGCGGTTTTTCTCGATCTTCAAAGCGTGGGTGGGACAGTATGCCACACACCGTTGGCAGTCCACGCATTTGCTCTCATCCGCCAGCATCCGGCCGTGAGTCTCGTCAAAGCGGTGAACGCCGTTGGGACATTGCTCCACGCAGACCTTGCAGTTAACGCAGCGCTGCGGGTCCCGCACCACCTCAAACTGCGGCGGCACATAGAAATCTTTCATCAGTACGTCCCTTCTTTCAACCGGACGATGACTGGCTCACCGCCCATGGGCGCCCATATATTCTCCGCGTCAGGCTCCATGACCCGGATGGCCGCCTCCTCGCTGGAAATGAACACACGGTCATCCTTTTCGCCTACCACCATGCTCCGCAGCTTCAACCGGTCGTTCAGCGCCATCAGCCCGCCGGAAAAGCCGAGGATGATGGAGAACGGCCCTGTCAGCAGCAGGCTGGGAAACACCTTGCGGAGATACGTCAGCCGTTCCGCCTCCTGCGGCTTCATGCGCTCGATGGTGCTCCAGAAGGGAGCCGCCATCACGGAGGCTGTCTCCTCCAGCGTCAGTCCTTGCCGCCGCAGCAGGTAGTCCGCGATGTACGTCATGACCTCCGTATCCGTTTGCAGCGTGCACTGATAGCCGAACATTTCCACGCAGCGGCGGTTGGCATCGTAGGAGGAAATCTCTCCGTTGTGCACCACAGACCACTCCAGCAGGGAGAACGGATGGGCGCCGCCCCACCAGCCGGGGGTGTTGGTGGGATAGCGGCCGTGGGCCGTCCAGCAGTACGCCTCATACTCCTCAAGACGATAGAACCGGCCCACGTCCTCCGGATAGCCAACCGCCTTGAAGGTCCCCATATTTTTGCCGCTGGAAAACACGTATGCACCCCGAAGCTCCGCGTTGATCTTCGTTACGATGCGGGCCACGTATTCCTCTGCGTCCAGCTGCAGCCGGTTCAGCACCGACTGCATAGGTGCCAGAAAATACCGCCAGATCAGGGGCACATCGGTGATCTCCGGGATCTGCCGGATGGGAATGTGCTCCGCCTTGACGATCTCAAAGCCCTCCTTCAGCAGCGCCTCGCAGGTCTTGCGGGTATCCCGGCTGTCAAAGAAGATGTGGAAGGCATAGTAGTCCCGGTATTCCGGATAAATGCCGTATGCGGCGAAGCCGCCGCCCAGACCGTTGGAGCGGTCATGCATGGGGATCATGCTCTCCACGATCTTCTCTCCCGTCATCCGGCGTCCCTCCCGGGAGATCACAGCGGAGATCGCGCATCCGGACGGGATGCGGACCTGCCCTTCTCTTTTCATGATGTTCACCTTCCTCAAAACGGCGTTTTTTTTCCGTTACGAAAAAAGACGTCCATTTTTCAGCAGAGGGCCACGCCTCTTGCCAAAAAATGAACGTCATTGCTCATCAAATATACAAATGATTTGTTATCATACTATAAGTGTTCTGTCTTGTCAATCCTTTTGAACTACCCACAACTGAAGTCGCAGACTTCCGGCAGCGGCGAAGCCGCTGTTCAGCGAAGTGAAAAGACTTTTTCGCCCCGCTAAGGCGAAGCCGCCCGGTCATGGCGACAGTTGAGCAAGCACTTTCCCTGTGACAACGCGCATCCCCGGCTTTTATCACTATACATTCAAGTTCAGACGTGCTATCATGTGCAAAATGGGCGGATGTCGAAGTGAAAACGAAGCAGAAAATATCCAAGCAACTAATTTGAAGCGATTGAGGGACGCGTTATGAAAATCAGAAAGTACAGTGAAAATGATGTACCTGCCATGATACGTATTTGGAACGAAGTTGTCGAAGAGGGCGTTGCCTTTCCGCAGTTGGAGCTTCTCGACGAGGAAAGCGGCAGGGCATTCTTTGCCGCGCAGACGTACTGTGGTGTGGCAGATGACAACGGAACGGTTGTCGGGCTTTATATTCTCCACCCGAACAATGTCGGCCGGTGCGGGCACATTGCCAATGCAAGCTATGCGGTCGACTCCGCCTGCCGGGGAAAGCACATCGGAGAACAGCTGGTTTCCGATTGCCTTGTACAGGCCAGAAACAACGGCTTCAAGCTAATGCAGTTCAATGCCGTGGTTGAAAACAATATCCACGCCCGACACTTATATGAACGTCTTGGCTTTGTGCAGGTAGGAATGATCCCAAACGGATTTCTTATGAAGGACGGCTCCTACCAGAATATTTTCCTGTATTACTATGTGCTGTGACCATTCCGCCCCGCAGCAAGGGGGCTCCCCTTCCTCGGTCACAGTTGGGGGCTGAATCTGCCGTCAGCTACCGCACACAAAGGAATAGCCGAAGAAAGCGGATGCACACCTTGTGGCGTGCATCCGCTCAGTCTGTCGAAAAAGTCTTTTTCCCGCCAGGCCGCGCAACTCTGTTGCTTACTTCGACTTGCTTTGAAGGGGCACCTCAGGCGGTGGCGGAGACCGCCGAGAAAACGTACCCGCCCCGGACCGTGCGGATATAGGTCTGGCTGCCGCCCATCTTCCGACGGAGATTGGAGACGGTATTCGCCACGACCTTCAGGGTGTCCGCGCTGTCCCGGCCCCACACGGCGAAAAACAGATCCTCCTTGGAAAGTGTGACCCCCGGATTGCTGGCGAGAAACAGCAGCATATTGAACTCGATCCGGGTCAGCGCCAGCGCGGTTCCGTTTTGAAACGCCTGTTGGGAACGTCCGTCAATGGTCAGCTCCGGGAAGGTAAGCGTGTGCCGGGAGCTGAGGGAGACCCGCTCTGCGGCGATGTCCTCCCGCCGCAGAAAGGCCAGGATCTTTTCCTCCAGATCCCCCTCGGCCCCGTTTGCTTGAATGATGATCATAGTGTATCTGTGTGTTACTCCGCGTCCAGCTCGTGGAGCAGGTTGACCATCTCGATAGCGCTAACCGCACAATCGTAGCCCTTGTTGCCTGCCTTGGTGCCGGCCCGTTCGATGGCCTGCTCGATATTCTCCGTGGTCAATACGCCAAAGAGAACGGGTACGCCGCTTTCCAGAGACACGGCGGCGATCCCCTTGGAGACCTCGCTGCAGACGTAGTCATAGTGGCTGGTGGAACCGCGGATCACCGCGCCGAGGCAGATGACGGCGTCATACCTGCCGCTCTTTGCCATCTTGGACGCCACCAGCGGGATCTCAAAGGCTCCGGGAACCCACGCCACATGAACGTCATCCTCCCGAACCTCGTGGCGCAGCAGACCGTCCAGCGCACCGCTGAGGAGCTTGGAGGTGATGAATTCGTTGAACCGGGCGGCTACGATGCCCACCTTGATGCTTTTGGAGACCAGCTTTCCCTCGAAGGTTTTCATGATTAAGTACCTCTTTCTTTGTTAATATTCCAAAATGTGTCCCATTCGTGCCTGCTTGGTTTTCAGGTAGAACAGATCATGTGCTGTTGCCGCCATCTGGATCGGAACCCGTTCGGAGATCTCCAGACCGAACTCGGAGAGCTGATACACCTTGTCCGGGTTATTGGTCAGCAGCCGCAGGCTCTTCACCCCCAACTCCCGCAGGATCTGGGCCCCCAGGAAGTACTCCCGCTCGTCCCCGTGGAAGCCCAGGGCCAGGTTGGCCTCCAGGGTATCCATGCCCTGCTCCTGCAATTCGTAAGCCCGCAGCTTGTTGATGAGGCCGATGCCCCGGCCCTCCTGCCGCATATAGAGCAGGATACCCCGGCCCTCGTTTTCGATCTGGGTCATGGCGGCGGCCAGCTGCTGTCCGCAGTCACAGCGGAGAGAGCCGAAGGTGTCTCCGGTCAGACACTCGGAATGAACCCGGCATAGAACGTCCTTCCCGTCGCCGATGCCGCCCTTCACCAGCGCGACATGATGCTCGCCGTTCAGACGGCTCACAAAGCCGTAGGCTTTGAAATCGCCGTATTTCGTGGGCATATTCACCGCCGTGACCTGATCCACCAACTTTTCGTGGCACTTGCGGTACGCTTGAAGATCCCGGATGGTGATGAACTTGATGCCGAACTGCTCCGCCAGCGTCATCAGCTCGGCGGTGCGCATCATGGTGCCGTCCTCCCGCATGATCTCGCAGCACAGGCCGCATTCCTTCAGCCCCGCCAGACGGCACAGGTCAACGGTGGCCTCCGTATGGCCCTCCCGCTCCAACACGCCGTTTTTCTTCGCCAGCAGCGGGAACATGTGGCCCGGTCTGCGGAAATCCTCCGCCTTCGCGCCCTCCTCCACGCAGGCCATCGCCGTCACGGAGCGTTCGGCGGCGGAGATACCCGTGGTGGTGGAAATGTGGTCAATGGATACCGTGAAGGCCGTTTCGTGGTTATCGGTGTTGTTCTGCACCATCTGGGGGAATTGCAGCTTGCGGACAAAGGCCTCCGACATGGGCATACAGATCAGGCCCTTGCCGTGGGTGGCCATGAAGTTGATGTTCTCCGTGGTGGCAAACTCGGCGGCGCAGATGAAATCGCCTTCGTTTTCACGGTCGGGGTCGTCTGTAACCAGAATGATCTTCCCCTGTCTCAGATCCTCCAGTGCTTCGGGAATGGTATTGAAATTCATGGTAAATTCTCCTTGTTAAAAGCCGCAGCGCAGCAGCATTTCTTTTGTGAGGGTGCTTTCGTTTGCGGGGGTATGCGGTTTCGTTTCTTCCGGGCGCAGCAGCTTTTCTATGTACTTGCCTACCACGTCGGTCTCCAAATTCACCGGGTCGCCCCGGCGCCGCTGGCTCAGATTGGTCTGGGCCACCGTATGGGGGATGGTGGACACGGAAAAGCCCTCGCCGTCCACGGCGGCCACCGTCAGGCTGATGCCGTCGATGGCAATGGAGCCCTTTTCCACCACATAGCGCAATATCTCCGGCCCCGCGTGGACGGTGTACCAGACGGCGGTATCGTCCCGGCGGATGTTGGCAATGTGTCCCACACCGTCCACATGGCCTGCTACGATATGCCCGCCGAAGCGGCCGTTGGCAGGCATGGCCCGCTCCAGATTGACCACGCTCCCCGCCGCGAGTCCCGCAAGGGACGAGCGGTTCAGCGTCTCGTGCATCACGTCCGCCGAAAAGCCATCGGGAAAAAGTCGGGTCACCGTCAGGCAGATGCCGTTCACAGCGATGCTGTCTCCGATCCGGGTCTCCTCTAAAACAGTTTTCGCCTGGATCGTCAGGACGGCGGAGTGCTGTCCGCGCTTGATATTCTTGATCGTTCCAACTTCTTCTACGATTCCTGTGAACACGGATATTCCACCTCGCTTTCTATCAGAAGATCCTCACCCAGCCGTTCCAAACGGCTGTTTTTCAATCGGAAGGCATTGTCCGGGACGGGGACGCCCACGCCCTCCACGGGGGTTTTCGCGTCCCTTCCGCCGAACAGCTTCGGGGCGATATACGCCTGCACCTGCTGCACGATGCCGCATTCCAGCGCGGCCCAGTTCAGCGTTCCGCCGCCCTCCAGCAGGATGCTGTCGATCTGCTCCCGCCCCAGCCGCTCCATGAGCTGCCGGAGATCCACATGGCCGTTTTTCTCATCCAGACAGAGCACCTGGCACCCGGCCCGCTGATACACCGCCTGTCTTTCCGGGTCGGTGCAGCAGGTGGCGAGGATGGTCGGGATCTGTTCTGCGGTGGTGACCACCTGCGCCTGCGGCGGCGTCCGCAGATGGGTGTCGCAGATGACGCGAACGGGGTTTCGCCCATTTTCCATGCGGCAGGTCAGGAGAGGATCGTCTGCCAGAACGGTGCCCACGCCTACCATGATGCCCCGGAACCGGTGCCGCTGCCGCTGGACGTGGCTCCGGGCTGTCTCGCCCGTGACCCACTTGGACGCACCCGTGAAGGCTGCGATCTTGCCGTCCATCGTCATGGCGTATTTCATGGAGACGAAGGGCCGCCCGGTGGTGATGTAGTGGAAGAAGATCCTGTTCAGCGCGTCACATTCCTCCCGCAGAACGTTTTCCGTTACCTCCACGCCGTGAGCGCGCAGGATCGCCACGCCCTTTCCCGCCACCAGCGGATTTGGGTCGGCGGAGCCGATCACCACCCGGCGGATGCCGGATGCCAAAATCGCATCCACGCAGGGCGGCTGCTTTCCGTGGTGGCAGCAGGGCTCCAGCGTCACATACATGGTGGCTCCGGCGGGGTCGGCGGTGCAGGCTGCCAGCGCATTCCGCTCCGCGTGGGGTTCGCCGTACCGCTCATGCCAGCCCTGTCCGATGACCGCGCCGTCCTTTACGATCACGGCGCCCACCATGGGATTGGGGGCCGTCCAGCCCCGGCCCCGTTCCGCCAGCGCCAAGGCCAGACGCATAGATTCCGCATCGTTCATACCGTTACCTCCAAAAGAAAAAGCCCTGAACGAACCGTTCAGGGCAAGGCGGAAAGGCACAGGTGAGGCTGTCGATAAAGTGGTAAATTCTCCGCAGCGGTAAGGTAGGGCAGCCGTTAGCGGCTCCGCCGCTTTACGGATGCTGCATACCCCTTGCGGGTGAAGGGTGTGCGCGGGAAACCCAAGAGGGGTGTCCCGTGCCATTAAAATCCTAAGTTTTCAGAACTTTTATAAAGTTCTGAAAACTTGCTCAGCGGGGAGAAAAGACTTTTTTGACACGCTGACACAAGTATCCTTGTGTAAAAGCAAAGCTCCGGAATGTAAACACATCCCAGAGCAACTTCCATAGACGCAAAGCAGTCCCCCTGCATTGCGTTGTCATCTTCTTTCATCCAGACTGTACTGTCGGCTTCGGAGTTTCACCGAATCATGCCTTGCGGCTCGTGGGCTGTACCACCGGTAGGGAATCACACCCTGCCCTGAAGATTTTCTATTCAATTACGGTGGAAGTATAGCACGGCGGCAGGTGGATTGCAAGGCCATTTTGCAAACCGGGACAAAACCGGGACGGTCAGGCTTTCGGGACGGAAGATCAAATATATGCTCTTCGCACGGCGGCTTCGGCTGCGGGACATGCAGAGAAGCATCGGAAGCACTGGCTTTTTGCACGGCCCTATGGTATCATTTCTCATAGAGAGCCGGGAGGCGCAGACAGGAAAAACAGCGTCTATTTCACATGCGCATCCGAGCAGCTCCAGCAAAAACAAGCTGTCTGCGTTTTTTGAAGGATCGCCGTGTGTCTCGGCAGCGGCGAAAACACAATGCACGTTCTCTGAATGAGGTGACCGGATATGGCAAAGAAAATGACGCGGGCCGCGCTGTTTTTCATGATCGGGACGGTCATTTTGACCGCTTTCTACGAAAAGACCGCTTACGGGCCGGTGCTTTCACTCGCCATTACCTTCGGAACGGCTTCCTACCACCTCGTCATGCGGCTGCTGGTGGGATGCGCATTTCAGGCAGTGATGCAGAATCATGCGGATCTCCGCAAGCGGTGGTACCGGGTCGGCAGGCGGGAAATGGCGGTCTATGAAGCGCTGAAGGTAAAGCGGTGGAAGCGCAGAATGCCCACCTATGACAACGCGCTGTTTGATCCGCGTCTGCATACATGGGACGAGGTCGCCCAGGCCATGTGCCAGGCGGAGCTGGTCCATGAAACGATCGCGCTGCTCAGCTTTCTGCCCATTGCGGCGGGACTTCGGTTTGGCGCATACCCGGTATTCATCGTGACCTCCGTTTTGTCCGCCGGATATGACCTGCTGTTTGTGATGATGCAGCGGTATAACCGTCAGCGGATCATGGCGCTGCTGGAGCGCAAGCGCACATCGTCCGCCTGCGCCGCACGGAGCGCAAGATGAACCCGTAACCGATCAGCAAAGGGCCGACGGTGTATCCCTTCTTGGGTTATCTCCGCGCTAAGAGCCGCCTTGCGGCGGTTGCGCTCCGAAACACGCCTGCGGGCGCAGTCCCGCGCACACCTTTCACCCGCAAGGGGTATGCAGCATCCGTAAAGCGGCACAGCCGCTAACGGCTGCCCTACCTTACCGTTGCGGAGAATTCACCACTTTATCGACAGTTTCGTTTCTGTCTTGTCTTGTTTCATTCTGCTGAAAAAATGATTTTTTTCGACTTTAAACAGCCAAAACCCGCCGGAATAACCGCGGCCGGATTCTGGCGGGCGTCCCTCGGTGGGACAGGAACTGAGAACGATATGAAGCTAAATCGCAAAGGTTTTACATTGATGGAGATGCTGATCGTCATCGCGATCGTTGCCGTGCTGATCTCCGTCGCGGTCCCGGTGCCTTCCTCGCAGTTGGAAAGGAGCCGGGAGGCGGTGGATCTGGCTAACGTGCGCTCCGCCTATGCGCAGGTCTCCACGGAGGCCCTGCTTGGAAATACCGGCGTCACCGTCACGGTCAAGCTGAAGCAGAAGCAGGCCGGGTGGCAGTCGGTGGACCCCGTGAACATCGGCGGCATCGTCCATTCCAAAAGCGTCGGTGACACGGATAACTGGCAGGGTGATGCCGCGCCGGACGGGACCTGCAAGGTCACCTATGATGAGACCCACGGTGTGGTGCTCATATGGAGCGGAACGGCAGCGCCGGGCAATCCCAGCTATCCGTTTGACACCAAGCACACGGAGTTTTTTGGTGAGGTCCTATATAAAACCGAATTCTGGACAAGGGGGGATATGAACAATAACCCAAATTTTGAGTTCGACTCCCGCTGTCCGGACTCAATCTACATCCCGCAGATCAAAAAAGCACTCGAAGAAAGCACGAGCAACAGCCTTCTGCAGCAGAAGGATTGCACCTGGGCTTTTTTAGGGGACGGGCATGAAGGACAGGAGGCGGACCGCTATCTTTTCTGGACCTCTCTTGACACGAGTAAGGTCGGCCCCGGAGCGAAAATCCCCGTGCTCATCCAGACCGGTGACGGGAAATACTATGTCTCCGAAACTACAACCGGAGGGCGAACAGACGGCAAGGGGATAAAGTATGTCGCGGTGTCGGGTCATCTCTACAAAAATGAGGAGTATGAAGATATTCTGAAGGCCGGCAAGGAATACTTCACCTTGAAAGAAGCCTACGATGCCTATGTAGAGGCTCTGGCGGATCCCAAATATGACGCAGTTCGTGACACACAGGCTTCTGCGCCGTAAGTGGTACCACGGCTTCAGCCCTTGCATCCCAGTCAAATCAAGATATAAAAGCACTTGCGCATAGAGGCAGGTGCTTTTATGGAATCGTCAGGTTTCCCTGTCATTCAACCATTCGCTTGCCTTTTCCTGATTTTCCCTGCTTCTATTATGTGCCGTACATCGATGTACGGTACAAGAATTTTTTCGTTTCAAGGGAAATTTTTTTCAAAATGTAGGAAATAGGCGTTTCCTGTTGGTTAAATCGCCAAAACTCTCCTTCGCTCTCTCCTGCGGCCGCTGCCGCCCGGGTCTGACCGGCATTTTCCGCCGCTATCCCCTGTTTTCCGGACGATCCCGCTAAAAAATGCCCAGGAACGTTACGTTCCTGGGCTTTGTCTATGTAGGCTTTTGCGCTGATTTTAAAAGGTGATGACCTCTTTGTCCGTTTCAAACTGGGCGGGTTCGCCGTTTTTGATGCTGCGGATGGTATCCAGCATCTGATTGTTGTGCTCCTCCGCCTTGGGGTCGTTGTTCCAGGTGTTCTCGTACTTGAAGATCACATGTGAGATGGAGCGGCCCTTCTTATGCTTGCGGAAGGAGACCTTCAGGTTCGTATACTGGTTGATAAAGCCCAGATTGACCTCGATGACGTTGCGCACAAAGTCCCCGGCGCTCTTGTACTTATCGTTGCAGTCGAAGAAATCCCGCAGGTAGTCGATGGCCAGCACGATCTCGTCCGGGTCGGTGGAGATATCCGGGAAGGCCGGGGTGTTCTCCCCCTTGATGATGATATTCACCCAGCTTGTCAGCAGCTCAAAGAGGCGGATGGAATAGTTGGTAGGTAGCTTGATGATGCTGTCATAGGAATAAAGGGTGAACATTTCGCTCAGGCCGATGAGGTACGGCTTCAGCTCGTCGCTGAGGCGGTAGGTCAAAGTGCCGTCCTTGTACTCCACGCTGCTGAGCCAGTGGAGGATCTTGTAGTTGGGCTTGCCCTTCTTATCGGGCACTTCCTTGTCCCGAATGAAGATGACCCGCTGCATGAGGCTGATGTTGATGTCCTGCATGGAGCGGTAGACATTGGTCTTAGGCACCTCCAGAAATTCCGCCAGCTGCGAGACATTGACCTTGTAGGTCCGCAGGTCCTTGTCCCCCTTCATGATCTGGGAGACTGCCAGACGGATCAGCTTGGATTCCATCAGCGTCAGATCGGACTGCTTGCTCCGCAGCAGCTCGTTGGCCTGCACGATATTGAAGTCCTTGCTGTAACGGATGGCAATGCCGTTTTCCCCGGGCAGATCGTCCTCCGGTGTCTCCTGGATCAGCGTATAATTGTCACGCTCCTCAGCGTCTGCATTTACATCCGGGATCTGGATCTGTTTTTCTTCCATGTTCTTCTCCTCTGTGCGGCTTTCTGCAAATTTATTTATCAAAGTGAACGGGAAAACCTCGGGTTTCGAACCCGGGGATGAAAGTGAACACCTTATTCCCCCGTACACTCAAAATTGTGTCTTTGTGATTTGCACATGGTCTACTGTTGTGATATAATAGACGCATGGAAAAGTTCAATAAATCGCGTCATGCGAGATACCTACTCAATCTACACATAGTCTGGATACCGAAGTACCGCAAGGCTGTCCTCGGGCCGTATCGAGAGGCGTTAACGGACATCCTTCATTCCATCGCCAAAGATAAGGGATGGAAAATCTTAGCGGTCGAGGTCATGCCGGACCACATCCATTTGTTTGTCTCTGTTCCTCCATCCATATCCCCTTCCGAGGTGGTAAAGTGCTTCAAGGGGCAATCGGCGCGGAAACTGTTAGTTAAGTTCCCTGAGCTTGTGCATCAGAGAGATTACCGAGCATCCTTCTGGGCACCATCCTATTTTGTGGCATCCGCCGGGGATGTTTCTTCCGAGACCATCAAAGCCTACATTGAAGGGCAATACGACTGAATGAAAGGCAGGTGAGCCGTTTTGTCTAAGCAAGAAAAGCAAATCGTCATGACATACAAGTACAAGATGTACCGTAACAAGAGTTTGCGGCATCTGGACCGGCTCATCGACTATCATTGCGAGGTCTACAACTACTGCATTGCACTCCACCGTCGGTACTACAAGATGTACCATAAACACCTATCCGCAAATAAGCTCAAAGTGCATCTTACAAAGGTGCGTAAGCGCCCGAATAAGGAGCACTGGCGTGAACTTGGTTCTCAGTCTATTCAGGATGTAGCCGAGCGCATAGAGCGTTCCTACAAGGCGGTCAGTTCTTTGACGCCAAGAAGGAACAACGCTGCGGTCGGCACAGTATCCCGTATTTCTGCAAGAGAAAGAATTACTCTTCTTTCACACTGAAACAGACGGGGTACAAATTCCATGATGGGAACCACATCACTATCCTCGGCAAAGACTATAAGTATGTAGCGCACCGCCCATACGAAGGCACTATCAAGACCGTGTCCATTAAGCGAGATAACTGCGGTGATTTCTGGCTCTGTATCGTGTGTGCAAAGCCCGCGTCCGAAATCATACCCAGAAAGGGTAATGCCATCGGGTATGACTTCGGATTGAAGACTTTTCTCGCCGGTTCGGATGGAAGCCGTATCGAGTCACCGCGTTTTCTTGAAAAGAACGCCACAGCACTTCGGTCCGCGCAGCAGGCTTTGAGCCGCAAGCGGAAAGGCAGCGCAAATTGGCGTCGTGCCAAGATGGATGTTGCTCGAAAGTATCAGTATGTGCGAAACCGTCGGAAGGATTGGTTCTACAAGCTGGCAGCGGATATTGCTTCTCAATACTCTGATGTCTGTATTGAAGACCTGAACATCAAGGCAATGCAGCAGCTTTGGGGAAGGAAGATATCTGACTATGCTTTCACAGAGTTTGTCAGTATTCTTCAGAATCAGCTAAGCAAAACAGGTGGACAGCTTCACAAAGTAGACCGTTTCTACCCCTCCTCAAAAACATGCTCCCATTGCGGACACATTGTTGAGGAAATGCCACTGGATGTTCGCCGTTGGGAATGCCCCTTTTGCCACGCAATGCTTGACAGAGACGGGAACGCAGCCGTGAATATCCTCGTTGAGGGAATGAAATCCGCATAACAAAACAACTATTTGAGGGCGGGGCATCGTCCTCTGCTGAGACTGAGTAAGTCTCCCATTCGGAGCGTCGGTCAGTGAAGCGCAATTTCCGAGTTCCCGACTTTTCGTCTTACGAGAAGCCTCGGGTCTATTGACCCGGGGAGTATGTCACTATCATATTCTATTTACGAAAAAGAGTCAACCTAATTTTTCGAAGTTTGTGAGATTCTGTTGCATGCGTCCGCTTCTATCCCTCTGACGTCCGGTCGGCTCTTACCGCGGCAGCCCTTCTGCTATTCACGAGGTTTTGATTCTTCTAAGCCGCCTATGAGCCGATTCTGCTTATGGAAGGCTGCATTATTCACGAGGTTTTGATCTCGTTTTGGGGATTTACGAGGTTTTGATCTCTCCCCTCTCCCGCCGAAGGGGTATTTACGAGGCCAATGTCACTCCGGCAGTCTATTTACGAGGTTTTGATCTCATTTATTGTACTATTTTCGGCATGATCGTTCTGAATTTCTGTTTATCGGTAAACTCTGTAAAGTATTATTACTTTTCATCGCTTTTTGTGAATTTCAACCTCTCTTATGCGGAACACCCCCGTTTTTTCTGCCTCTTTTCCGGCAAAAATCAACGTTTTTCGTAGAAACCGCCCAATCTGATTCCCAATATCTTGTTGCTTTTTTATGAAAGTGAATCACATTTGGTGTCCACCTCCGGCCTCTCCCAGCGTCACCCCATTTACGAGGTTTTGATCTCGTTTTGGAGGTTCCGCGCATCGGGGAGAGATACAAACCTCGTGAATCAGCTCCCTGCGTCACGCCAGCAGAGAGATCAAAACCTCGTGCATTGGAGCAGGCCGAAATCTGACTGAGTGAGATCAAGACCTCGCAAATAGCAGCCCGTCTGAGTGTCGGAGGCGAGATCAAAACCTCGTATATACATTATATATATAGTATATATATATTGTCTTTCCTGAGATCAAAACCTCGTAAATCAAGTCTCCCTGGGAGAAATTGCGAGATCAAAACCTCGTAAGTCATGCCAGAAACGGCAAGTGGAGAGATCAAAACCTCGTAAGTCATGCCAGAAACGGCAAGTGGAGAGATCAAAACCTCGTGAATAATGCAGCCTTCCATAAGCAGAATCGGCTCATAGGCGGCTTAAAAGAATCAAAACCTCGTATATACGCGGGCACCGCCCATTTTTTCGTGGTTAAAATGTTCTTAAATTGGAAGCTTTTCGAGAAATCGCCTGTGGATCTCCTAAATTTTGTTCCCGGTTTTTTCGTCATTTTTTGATGGGTAAATAGAGACATTGGCCTCGTAAATCATCTGATTTCGGTACGAAAAGAGAGATCAAAACCTCGTATCAAAAGATACATCCCTCGTGCTTCAGAGATAAAACCCTCGTCTATATACGATACAAACCTCGCAGAAACGAGATACAAACCTCGTACCGGGAGGGGCGATACTTATTAAATAAAAATAATAAAATAGAAAAAGTTCTATAAAAGCAGGAAAAACCGACTGAGGTCCCCTATGGGGACTCAGTCGATTCTGCTTTTCGAAGAAAAAACCTTCTGATATTTACAGGGAAATACGCTCCTCCGGATTCCAGTCAGGAAAACAACTCCATTTCCTTCGATCACGGCGGAGAAACAGACTCTCCAGAGCAAGAAGCTGGAAGAATCGAGCTACAAACACGCCTTCTATACGTTTACCCACTCGGATTCCAAGCCTAAAATCTTCAGAACCAGCTATTCTGCCGACACAAACGTGCTGAAACAGGAAAATGCATGGGAGCGCTGACCGAAAAATGGGCTTACAGGCAAAAGAACGCAGAGCCAAGATAACGATACTGCCTTGCTCTTTTAGAGTCTCTCGGTTGTTTTACCCTCTTTTTGGCGACATTTGAGTCATGGGTCCGCAAAAAATCTGTAAAACCCGGTTTAGAACGGTGACAGATCGGTTAAGCTGATGATAGGACCTGTTCTCTGGCTGCGAAGCATTCGGGAGCGATTTGAATTCCGCCATGTGAGAATGGGTTTACATAAAACTTGCGTACAGAAGCAAACGGACCCCTGGACCGGCAGAAAATTATGCCAAGTTCGTCTTTGTGTTCCCATGCTCTAGTCCTTGACGTTCAAGGCTTTGGAGCCTTTTGAAACGCAAAAGCAAACAGACATAAGATCAAAAATGAACCGGGAGGAAATGATAGATCGCCATAAGCAAACGATTACGTTAAAAAATTAGGCCAATGCCATATACTCATAAGAGGTCTTACAAGAAGAATTTCCTTGCGTACATCGGAGTCGGCGTTGCTTAAAACAGTATACCCAAATGAGACGGTCCCTGTAAATGAAGGCTATTGCCCACGGCCTCTCCCCTTCCCGCAAGGAATGACAGTCGAATGACTGGCTTGCGCTTCCACAAAAGCTGCTGATCGACAAAAAGCAAATATCATGTCGAAAAAGATGACTTCCAGTTCAAACCACTTTTCCATTTCCGATGGTTTGGCTCCTATAATATGCGCAAGATATCCCAAAAATCAACTAATTTCCTTTTTTGCTCCTATACGCTCCTAAGACCTTGAAGTTGCAAGACTTTAGAACCTTTTGAAAAACAAAGTCGAACTGAGACAAAATCAAAAATAAGTCGGGACAAAATGCAGCCCGGTCGCTTTCGTAGTTGCTGTGATCTTCCCCTCGTATTTCCGTGGAGATATTAAGGCGTGGGAAGTCAACGTGAAGATGGAAAAGAAGACCCGGAGAGCGCCCTGTTCAGGTGCTCCCCGGGTAGTTCAGATCCATGATTCACTTCACAGCAGCCCCCGCAGATCCAGATAATCCAGCACAAAACTGGTGCGGACAGCGCCAATACTCGCATTCAACCGATGGGCCAGCTCCAGCATGGCCTCCTGAGTCCCCGGCAACAGATATACGTTCATCCGATTGGAACTGAGATTGACTGCGTGATTTTTGGTCAGGGTGTAGATCTCAGCCATTTCATGAAGTTCATAGTCCGCTGGCAGGTCTGCCAGCGTTTCTTCCATGATCACCGTCAGCATTTTCGGGACGGAATACCGGTTTTCCGCAGCCAACTGCCGCAACCGGTCCATCAGACCGATATTTACCCGCATTTTCACGGGGACACGCTGCTCCGGGCCTTTTGGACGGGCCATTACTGTCCGTTCCGCAGGAGATCGGCCAGCTCCGCGGCCTCCTTGGCCAGCTTATCCAGACTTTCGACAATGGAACCGTCCCCATCGGCAGCGTCCATTTTCCGCAGAGAATTCAGCCGCCGCTTGCTGGAGGTGATTTTAGAGAGGTCAAACGTGACCTTCTCATACTTTCGGATCAGCGTGGCCTTTTGGGTGCGGACCGCCACATCTCCGGCAGGCTTGGCGGGAACCGGCGGAATAATGGCTTCTTCCAGCCGGGCCAGCTCTGCTTCCCGGCCGTTGGTCATGCGGGCGGCCTGAGCGGCCCGATCCGTGATCCGGGTGACATAGGTATGCTCCAGAGCCTTGTCCCCATTGGACATCTGAATGGCCTTATTGATGGCATTTACATAGAGAACCTGCTCGCTGGGTTCCAGCGGGCAGAGCGACAGGGCCTGTGCGTGAGAAATGGTGCCATTTTGGAAGAATTCCTTCACATCGTCGATCAAGGACTTGTCAAACTGGGTGTAACGCTGGACCGTGGAGTCCGTCATCTGGCTACGGGACTTGAAATATGCCTCGGCAGCCCGGCGATCTACCTGAAATTTCGCCTGCAAATTGTCCAAATACCGGGAAATGCAGGCCTGAATGGTCTTTGCATCACCGGAAAGGCCGCGAACCATGATATTTGCCTCGTCCAGAATGATGAGTTCGGACAGCTCGTCCAGTCCGGTGTAAGTCTGGGCCTGCACCCGATCCCATTTATGGGCCTTCTGGCCGGTGGGATCACTCTCCTGCTCCCGTTTTTGCAGCAAACGCAGGGCTTTCACCCGCCGTTCACCGGAAAGCAGCATAAATGTGCCATCCTCCCGCTGACTGACCACGATGTTGTGCAGCAGGCCGTTGCGCTCGATGGCATCCGCAAGCTGCCGGATGCTCTCATCATCATCGTTGCAGGACCAGAGGTTATGGGGGTTAAATTCAATGTTTCGCAGGAGAATCCGGGTCAATTCTGTGCCTTCGTTCTGGAAGGACATGGCGATCTCCGTTTTTGCCAAATGATTTTTGGTCGATAATTCCTGGGAACCCTGGGGAATTTGGCTTTTCAGCTTATCAAGCTTACCCATTATTCGTCAGCCTCCTTTTTTGCCAGACGCTGTTTGATCTCGTTCCAGAGCTGCATATAGTCCACGGAAGGATTGGATTTCTTGGAGTAGAGCACCACCGGTACGGCGGCGATGGTGCTTTCCGGCACGGCGCTGCCCTTGCGGATGCCGGTTTTGAAGAGAACAGAAGCATATTCCGGATTTTCCTCGAACATCTGCCGCACCAGATTGACGGCAGCTGTCCGCTCCACCTGGGTCAAAACCACACCTAAAATGTCGATTTTGACATCTTCCCGGGTCTCCAGATCCAAAATCATGGCCAACGTGGTCTCAAAACCCTCCAAAGAGAAGTTGTCGCACCGGACAGGGATCAAAACCTCGTCGGCGCAGAACAGGGCGCTCATGGTGAGGTTGTCCCGGGCGGGAGGGGTGTCAATGACGATGTAATCATAATCATCGTTGATATTGGCCAGACAATGGATCAGGAAGGTGTAGTTCTTCATCTTATACTCGTCCGCCAGCAGATCCAGCTGGTGAACGGCACGAGGCGTCTGAGCAGTGCTGGGGATGATATGAACGCCCTCCACGTTGGTGGGGTGGATGTAGGGAGCCAGATCCATCCCGCCCAGGTCAAAGTTCATGAACATATTCACCAGGCCGTGACCCTTATAGAAGTTCTCGGCCTTCTTGTGCTGGGTCAGCATGTAGGTGGTGTTGGCCTGCTGGTCCATATCTACCACCAGGACCCGTTTTCCCTCGGCGGCCATCAGAGCCGCCAGATTGACGACTGTGGTTGTTTTGCCGGTACCGCCCTTTTCGATGGCGGTTGTCAGGATCAGAGACATAAAACCCCTCCGTTTTGCGTGTTTCGGGAGATTTACCCCCGGTTTTGCTGTATTTTTTGCGTTCTCATTATAGCTTGCTTATCATAATGCTGTCAATATAAAGCCACACATTTCTCGGACTTTTTCCAAAAGAAACTCAAATGACACGGACCCTGTAAATAGACCGACAGCAAGACAAACCCACTTGACACGGTCCCTATAAATGACAGTCAGGAGCAGCAAACCCAAATGAGACGGTCCCTGTAAATCCGCCTGATCCCGCAGCGGAATGAGGGACAGCCTCATCATACCACCTGCCGCCCGGTATTTTTTGTCGGAGACTGACAGCTGAGGACTCAAAAGGAAGGGGAGGTCTCAGAACAATGCGTTAAAAAATTAACAAGCAAAGGTAAGGTCGATCCCGCTGCCCCGCACACACCTGTTTCCCCTCGGAAACAAATCGTGGCAACCGTAGCCACTTTGTTGTATACTATACAGAAAACCAGCAGGGAAGGAGGGGAGCACCATGCTTACCGAACAGCTGACCGCCGACGCAGCAGCGCTGCATCAGGCTATCCTGCGCCACGGCGGCGAGGTCTCCCCGTTCTTCTGCGGAAAAGAACTGGGCTGGGAGCACCGCCGCATCGCCCGGGCCATGGAGGAGCTGGTGGCCGCTGGGATCATAGACCCAGCAGCCGCCGTCCTGCCAAAGCCTCTGAAACAGCGCAAAACCTACGATTTCACGGAAATTCAGGCCATTTTGGCGGTCTTTCCGGCCTTTGCCCGGGCCGTACACGCCGTGGAACACGCCGCAGGCCGCCGCCTGCCCACGGCGGATCTCAGCGCCCTGACGGAGCTGTTCGACTTTCATGGCCTGTCTCCGGAGGCGCTGGAGCTGCTGACGGCCCAGTGCTGCGACGAAGCCATCCTCCGGGGCGAGGAGCGCCCCACGGCCCGGCGCATCGAAAAGCTGGGCCTGGAATGGGCCCGTCTGGGCGTGCGCTCCCGGGCGGACGCCGTGGCCGCGATCCAGCGGATGGCCCGGCGGGAACAGACGGTGGCGGAGGTCCGCCGGCGGCTGCGGCTGGCCCCGGACGCGCGAATCCCGTCGGATGACGCCTACATCGCCGCGTGGCTGGACTGGGGCTTCTCCCCGGCGCTCATCGAGCTGGCTTTCGACCGCACCGTGCTGAACTGCGGCCGCCTGAACTGGAAATATTGTCACGGAATTCTGGAAAGCTGGCGGAAAAACGGCCTGTTCACCGTGGCGGATGTTCTGGAAAAGGACGCGCCGCCCCGCAAGCCGGAAACCGCGCCGGAGCCGGACGAGCCCTGGCGCTACATCCCCTGATCCCCCGCGAAAACCGTCATATTCGGACAGAACTTGGTAAGTTCTGTCCGTTTTTTTGTCGATAAAGCGGCAAACTTTACGTGACGGTAAGGAAGGGTGTGCGCGGGAAACCCAAGAAGGGTGTCCTGCGCCATTAAAATCCTTAGTTTTCAGAACTCTATAAAGTTCTGAAAACTTGCTCAGCGGGGCGAAAAGACTTTTTCGACACGCTGAGTTCTGTCCGTTTTTTTGTCCTCCCCCGCAAACCCCTATATAAAAAAAGAACGCCACGGCTTCAGTTACACAGACCTCCTCAATGTTACAACCGTGTAACAAATCGGCGTAATCACTTGCATTTCAAAAAGTCGAATGTTATCTTAGCATTACAAAACAATGTGATCGAAACTTACCCCCGGTTCAGATATTGGGTAGGCTAGCCACGATATGTAAATCGGGGCGGTTAAGAAAACGTTGTTTTGTAAAACAAACTCCCAAACGGGAGAAATTCAAAAGGAGGAAATCCCATGAAGAAGTTCCTTTCTCTGGTACTGGCTCTGGTGATGACCATGTCTCTGGTCACCGTCAGCGCTGGTGCCAAGGACTTCACGGACAGCAGCAAGATCAACTACGCTGAAGCTGTTGACGTGCTGTCCGAGGCAAAGGTCATCGACGGCTATGCCGACGGTGCCTTCAATCCCAGCAACACCCTGACCCGTGGCGCTGCTGCCAAGATCATCTGCAACCTGATCCTTGGCCCCACCGCCGCATCCGCTCTGGTGGCTGACGCCGCTCCCTACAAGGACGTTGCTGCCAACCATCCCTTCGCTGGCTACATCGCTTACTGCCAGAAGACCGGCATCATCTCCGGTTATGCTGACGGCACCTTCAAGCCCGCCAACTCTCTGACTGGCTATGCTTTCATGAAGATGCTGCTGGGCGCTCTGGGCTATGACGCTGCCAACGAGGGCTACACCGGCGCCAACTGGTCCATCAACGTTGCCAAGCAGGCCATCTCCATCGGCCTGAATGACGGCCTGAAGGGCGAGTTCAACGGTGTCAAGGCTGTCAACCGTGAGGAAGCCTGCCTGTACGCTTTCAACACCCTGAACGCCACCATGGTTGAGTACACCAACCAGACCATCGTGATCGCCAACGGCACTGTTAAGACCGACAAGGTCGCGAAGGACATGGAGAACAATGCCCGTACCGAGACCATCAAGGACGACAACAAGATGCAGTTCGCCGAGAAGTACTTCACCAACCTGGAGAAGGAGCCCACTGCTGACGATTTCGGCCGTCCCGCTAACAAGTGGACCTACAAGAACACCGACATCGGCACCTATGTGGACTACAGCCTGATGGTTGCTGAGTACACCAACGGTGTTTCCGGCAAGGAAGTCTACAACAAGGTCGGCAAGACCGCCATGGACAAGTATGACGTGGCTGCTTATGTCGACGGCAACGATGCTTCCAAGACCATCCTGCCCAATGTTGCTAAGGACAACAAGGACGATCTGACCGGCACCGACACCGGCGTTCTGACTCAGGTCTTCGTGAACGACGACGAGAAGGAAGCCGTTGTTACCGAGATCAACACCTATCTGGGCATCGCTGACAGCGATTACAGCGCCAAGAAGGACGAGGCCGACTTCACCGTTTACGGCCTGAAGAAGAGCGGCAAGGTCCATGTCATGGACAAGGCCGACGACGGCAAGAGCTATGTTTCCTTCAAGGTCAGCGGCGAGGACTTCGACGTTTCCAAGGTTGAGGAAGATGACGCTTACCTGTTCACCGTGGCCGCCGGCGAGGTTCAGACCTTTGTTCCCGCTGAGACCATCAAGGGCACCGAGATCACTTCCTTCAAGAAGGGCTCCAACGTCACCGTTGGCGGCACCAAGTATGACTTCAGCAAGGCTGCTTACTATGACAACGAGGCTCTGAAGGTTTACACCGGTGAGAACAACAACGACACCATCAACCTGAAGGACACCACCTACAACGTTTATCTGGATACCTACGGCAACCTGATCGGTCTGGAAGAGGTCGACGCTGTTGATAACTATGTGTTCATCACCGGCGCTGACGAGAACTCCTCCAACCTGGCCACCAAGACCACCGATGCCAACGCCATCTTCCTGGACGGCACCTCTAAGGTCATCGAGGTCAGCAAGACCAAGGGTGACGGCATCGACAACGCTGATATCTCTCCCGTTATCAACAAGTGGTTCACCTACACTGTGGACAAGAACGGCGTCTACACCCTGAAGGACATCAATGACACCTATGCTAAGGGCGACAAGGTCGGCCAGAGCAAGACGCAGGCTGGCGACATTGAGATCGACAAGAAGCATGTTTCTCTGGATGGCTCCGGCGATTTCACCAAGGTTTACGGCAATGCCGACTCCATCTACCTGACCGCTTCTCTGAAGAAGGTCACCAAGTCCGGCAACAATAACTACGCTGTGATCTCCGGCGTTGACAACGTCACCACCGGCATCAAGAACGCCAGCATCAAGACCTGGGATGACACTCAGGCCAAGAAGGATGTTGACTCCAAGTGGAATGAGACCGGTAAGAATTGGCCCGGCGTTTCCTACGGCGTTTACACTCTGTTCAAGGACAACGGTTATGTGATCGCTGCCGTCGTGGTGGGCGATGACGCCGCTTCCACCAAGAACCTGGTGTTCTCTCACAAGAAGGACGTCGAGCTGGAGAGCTACGATAAGACCGAGGACGAGTGGACCTGGACCCGCAAGGTTGTCAACGCCAAGGGCGAGGAGATCGTTCTCACCGAGAAGAGCGATTCTCTGTCCGAGCTGAACAAGATGGTCAAGGGCATGTGGTATCAGGTGAAGTACGATGCCAAGGGCAACGTGATCTCTGTTGAGCCCGCTTCCACTGCTCTGGATGCCACCAAGAAGGAGTATATCACCAGCTTTGGCGATATCGAGACCGCTGTCAACGATAATGACACTGTCCTGCTGGAGATGGTCGAGACCAAGACTGTCCATAACGCTCTGGACAAGAAGCTGACCCTGAAGGGCAGCACCCTGTACGATGCGACCTCCGCTAAGCTGGGCGTTGCCGTCGACGATGACACCAACATCGTGTTCATCCAGAAGAACGACAACAAGGAGACCACCTCCTTCGAGACCGGCGTCAAGGCTCTGGAGACCGCTCTGAAGAACCTGAACGAGGTCAGCAAGGATACTTACAGCTATGAGTTCAGCGCTTACATCGAGGATGGCATCGCCACCACCGTTGTGATCCGCGACCTGACCGCTGGCGAGTATGAGGGCAGCAAGCCCGCCACCAAGGCTGATTACACCTTCGATGGCCTGACTGCTTATGTTAATGACAACGGTGCAATCAAGTTCTCCGAAGCTACCTGCGCCGCTATCAGCGGTTGGGAACTGGGTACCCCCGCTACCGTTGAGTACACCATCTCTGTGAACGGCAGCGCTGCTCGTACCTACAAGCAGACCCTCACCAGCTCTGTTGCAATGAGCGGTCTGGCTGGCACCATGACCGTCCCCGGCCTGACCGTGAAGAACGGCAGCAACCTCGAGATCAACGTCGTGGTTACCTTCAAGGGTACTGGTACTGACACCAACACCTACACTGTCAGCGGCACCTGCTACATCGCCTAATCTCTGATTAGTCGATCACAGCTGCATCTGTAAGTGCAGAAAGCCCCCGGACGAAAGTCCGGGGGCTTCTTTTCTTAGCTTTTCTGATAAAAGGCAAGCCCCCAATAGGGGACGCCCTCTTCGTTCAGCTGATAAGTGGGTTTCGAGCTGGAAATCTGGAACTGATTGCCCTTCCAGCTGACCTGCATCTGACTTACGTAGGTGGTGCTTCCCGTGTAGTAGATCATAAGGGCGTGGTCATCCCCGCCCCGGACGACCAGATAGGTCTCTGCACCGCAGAGGAAAAAGCCTGCGGGCATTTTCGGAAATGTGACGGTGGTAGGGGCGCTGTCGCCGCTTTTGCCGGTGCCTGTGTAGGAGATCAGCCCGATCTCGCAGTTTCCCGCCCCCGCCAGCGCCGTTTGCAGCGCCGCCACGCCGTCGGCGTTGCCTTTCAGCGCCGTGTCGATCTTGTCCCAGTTGTCATTGAATTCCTCCACCAGAATGCGGTCCGTCCCCGCCCAGCGGGACAGCCGGTAGTTGGGTGTCTCTTGGCTTGCCATATGCGTAATCCTATCCTTTCCTTTAACGTTATTGTTGCATAACAAAATACGAAATCAAACATATTTTCTCAGAATTGGATGTTGCATATGGATTTTTACGATTCTAACGAATCCGACAGAACCTTCTACCGTTCCCCAAAAGAAATGTTGCCTTTTGTCCCTCCGGAGCGCCCCTTGACGGCCCTCCGGAGACCTGTTATCATGACCCTGAGAACAACACCGGGAGGGGCCTATGATTTTTCAGAAATCCGCCTGCATTGAGACACTGTACACGGAGCTGCCCTTTTTAGAGCGGTTTCGCGCCGCCGGAGCCGACGGCTTCGAGTTTGTAGAATTCTGGAGCTGGACCGACAAGGACCTCACCGCCGTGAAGGCCGCCGCAGACGCTGCGGGGGTCGGCATTTCCGGCTTCAACGGCGACGCGGAGCTGTCCCTTATCGACCCTGCCCAGAAAACGGCCTACAAGGCCTTTCTGCGGCGTTCTCTGGACGCCGCTATGGAGATAGGGGCCAGGTCCGTCACGGTCCACTCCAACGGTCTGGGGGAGGGAGGAAGGGTCCTTTGCCCATACGATGACCTCAGCGACGCTGTGAAGCTCTGCACCATGTTCGACACGCTGAAAATCGCGGCGGAATGGGCGGAAAACTGCGGCGTCCGGATCAATCTGGAGCCGCTGAACGTCACCACGGACCATCCCGGCAATTTCCTCCGCCATACCCGCACAGCGGCGGAGCTGACCCGGCTCATTGGCTCCCCGTACTTGAAGGTGCTGTACGATGTGTACCACATGCAGCTCAACGAGGGCAGCCTGTGCGACCATATCCGCGCCTACGCTGACCAGTTCGGCCACATCCATGTGGCGGACGCGCCGGGCCGTCACGAGCCGGGCACCGGGGAAATTCACTACCCGGCGGTGTTCGCCGCCTTGGAGCAGGCGGGCTACCGGGGGCTCATCGGCTACGAGCTGTTCCCCAAAACCGACACGAAAACCGCCGTCCGGGCCATCATGGCGGACTGACCGACTATTGCAGAAGGGGAGGACCTTATGTCAGATTACAGCGCCTTTTTCTTAATGAAGCCGGAGGATGTGAAGCGGTACGCCGTGGAAGTGCTCCATTTTTTCCAGCCGGATGAGGAAACCGATTGCGTTGAGATCGGCGACGGCAACATCAACTATGTGTTTCAGGTGCGCTCCCGGCGGGACGGCCGCTCCGTCATCGTGAAGCAGGCGGACAAGCTGCTGCGCTCCTCCGGTCGTCCGCTGGATCTATACCGCAACAAGATCGAGGCGGAGACCCTGATGCTGGAGGCCCGGCTGGCCCCCAAATTCATCCCGGAGGTCTATCATTACGATGAGACTATGGCCGCCCTCTCTATGGAGGACATTTCCGCCTACAAAAATCTCCGCAAGGAGCTGGCGGCGGGCCGGGTCTACGGCCATCTCAGCGAAAATCTCTCCGATTTTCTGGCCCAGTCCCTGCTGCCTACCACGGATCTGGTGATGGACCGGCAGGAAAAGAAGAAGCAGGTCAAATTCTTCACCAATCCGGAGCTGTGCGACATCACGGAGGACCTGGTGCTCACGGAGCCGTATCTGGCCCAGCCCATGAACCCCCGGAACAAGAATATCGTCACCCCCGGCAACGAGGACTTCGTGCGGACGCGTCTCTATGAGGACGAGGCCCTCCACGCCGAAGCCGCCGCCCTGCGGAACGGCTTTATGAACAACGCGCAGGCGCTGATCCACGGTGATCTCCATTCCGGCTCTATTTTTGCCAATGAGCAGGGTATCAAGGTCATCGACCCGGAGTTCGCCTTCTACGGCCCCATGGGCTACGACATCGGCAATGTCATCGGCAACCTGTTTTTCGCGTGGGCCAACAAGGCCTATACCGGCGGCAGCGCCGAAACGCAGACCGCTCTGGAGCAAACCATCCGGGAGACCTGCGACAAAACGGCGGAAAAGCTGGCGGCGGAATATGACAAGCTGGTGACCTTCCCGCTGTACCGCGCCACCGCTTTCCGCAAGGCCTATCTGGACGGCGTGATGGCGGACTCCTACGGCTACGCCGGTACGGAGATCATCCGCCGGGTGGTGGGCGATTCCAAGGTGATGGAGGTCACCTCCGTCACGGACCCGGCCCAGCGGCTTCCCATGGAGCGGGCCCTCATCCAACTGGGCATCTATCTCATCAAAAACCGCACCGGCGGCCTCAACGGGGCGGCTGTGACGGAGGAATTCCGTAAGATCTTGGCAGAGGGGAGGGGCACACATGGTCAGAATGGATGAAAATATGCCGTTTCTGCTGCAATATGAAAATGTTGCGTGGTACGAAAACGGCAAGGTCCGCATTTTAGACCGGCGGATCTATCCCACGGAGGTCCGGTTCGTGGAGTGCGCTACCTATCAGGAGGTGGTGCAGGCCATCGCGGACATGGTGATCC
>QWCK01000632.1_pt1 | contig 59359 bp, 46 predicted proteins | sample 1972571 | NCBI WGS metagenome assembly QWCK01 (sample SAMN09866710, study PRJNA288562) | Human gut metagenome isolate term2_stool, whole genome shotgun sequencing... | isolation source: gut | host: Homo sapiens | place: USA: California | reverse complement strand
AAAAACAAAAAAGAAAATCATTCAATTCATAGCATAGATGCACATGAAGGATGAAGAAAGGAAAAGGTGATTCCAGTGGGAACATAAACAAACACCATCATCAATATGAGAGTGACAGGAACCGGATTTCCTGCAAGAAAGACCTGATACAGATCACATATGATACACCTTAAGAAAACAGAAGTTTCTTTTATGAAATATAAATAAGATCCTCTTAAATCTTACTTATATTTTAAGAAATCAGAAACAAAAGGAAATCAGTATTTCAGGTAATATAGAATCGGTAACTCATATTGAACAACTGTCACACACCTGATACAAAGATTTCAGGAAATATGTAAAGAAATATTTCCCGAAAGAGTAAAACCCTCAACTCACCGGTTCGTTGGAAAGAAGAGATTCCAAGAACAAACGTGAAGATGAGAACGATACTTTGAAATGCATATCAGAACCATTAGGATATGGATTGAAGCTTTGCATCAGAAGAATATCTGAGAGGATATTAAAAACAGAAGAATCGGGCAGGAACTTTTTTCCAGGATACTTTAAAGAACTGCAGAGGAGAAAATCCCAATAGGTCGATTTGAATCAGCAGATCGCAAAGTACAGAGATGACAAATGGTTTTGAATTTAAGAAGTTAAGTCCAGAATTGTTTAGTGAACAGGAAAAAGTATAACCACCGAAATTCTTCAGATAAACAGGAAATCAAACATCGTAAAAAATGATTTCTGATCTATAAAACTTTCTAAATAATCGAAGAGATATACTTACATATATCAGTCGTTTATGAGCAGGAAATAAAAAAGAAGAGAGAATCTGAAAAAGAAAAATTTCAAAATTGAATAAAGAGAATCGAAATTATTTTATAAAGTATATAAAATCAAAGATTTCGATTGATAAGTATAATAAGTATAACAAGAAAACTTTATTCGAAAGAACGAAGAGGAAGAAAAATTGAATAACGAAGAGTGTTGAGACGGTCATCATTTTTGGAAACTGTAAAAGTAAAAAAAGTGATGACCGTCTCGTTGTGTATATAAGATTGCATATATTAAGTATATAACCGTTCCGAAAAGCCCTGGATAAAATAATATGATCCGAGCAGAGAGCAAAATTTTCGATCAGAGATTTTCCGAACAGTTATATTTATCAGTTGCCATCAAAAACATCATCAGTTATACTTCTGTGAGAAAGGAAGTAAGATGAGAAAATATGTGGAATTATCAGATTGAAGAAAATATTTTATATGAAGACAAAGAGATCCTTGTGTGCAGAAAAACAGCAGGAATGCCGGTGCAGGCAGCAAAAATAGGAACAATGGATATGGAAAGTGCTCTGAAAAATTATCTGGCACAAAAAACACCGGGAAAGATCCCATATCTGGGAGTAGTACATCGCCTTGATCAGCCGGTAGAAGGCATTCTTGTATTTGCGAAAACATCCGAAGCAGCAGGAAATTTGAGTAAACAGATGATGGCAGGAGGCGCCGGAAAATATTACCTGGCAGTAACAGAGGGAAAAGCAAAGAGCTCAGAAGGGACTCTTACAGACTATCTGAAAAAAAATGGAAAAGCCAACATGTCTCAGGTGGTGTCTGCCAATACACCGGGAGCAAAAAAAGCGATCCTTCACTATAAAGTTCTGGATCAGCAGGAGATAAACGGAAAATCCCGGACATTTCTTAAGATCAGACTGGAAACAGGTCGGCATCATCAGATCCGTGTGCAGCTTTCTCATGAGGGACTGCCCCTTCTCGGAGACCGGAAATATAATCCTTCGGGAGAAAAAGGTACATCACTGGGACTTTGTTCCAGTTGTCTGGAATTCAAACACCCCAGAACAGGAAAAATGATGAAGTTTGAAACAGAGCCACAGGGAAGTGCGTTTCTGGATTTTGTGAAAAAAGTGTAAAAACTCTGGACGGAAATACGAAAAAGTGTATAATGTAAAAAGCAAGTAACCAAATGTAAGATTTTTGTAAAGTATAAGTTACTGTGGATGGACAAGGCAGACGATAAAGAACATAGAGAACAGTAACCAGCGAGGAAGAGGAGATTATAATGAAAAGAGCTGCAGTAGCGTCAGCAGCCTTGTTGGCTGTGGCAACCCTGCTGACAGGCTGTCAGAAAGAAGAAGTAGAAAAGCTTGTTGCACCGATTGTAGCAGATGTCCAGGAAACCCCTGAAGCAACCGAAGTGGAAGAAGAAAAAAGCCCGCTGATCCCTGAGATCGATGACACTCTTTCTATTGAAGAAGGTGCCAGAATAGCTGTTGTCAGCAAAAGCAAAAAAGGCGAGTTCTGGAATAAAGTAAAAGAAGGAATGGAAGCTGCTGTCAAGGACGTAAATGAAGCGTATGGTTTCAAAAAAGACAAGCAGATCACGATGACCTTTGAGGGTCCGGATGATGAAGAGGACGTAGAAAGTCAGATCAATACTCTTGATGCAGTGATCGCTGAGAATCCATCTGTAGTGTGTCTTTCTGCCGGAGATATGGATTCCTGTCAGGCACAGCTGGAAGCAGCGAAAGAGAACGGAATTCCGGTGGTCGCATTTGATTCCAATGTCAGTGATACGAAGCTGGTCAGAGCTTTCCGTGGAACAGACAATACACAGATCGGCAAATATGCAGCATATAAGCTTGGCAGCGCCATTGGAAAAATGGGAAATGTGGCTGTTTTTTCCGCACAGGAGAAAACACAGAGCGCGCAGGAGCGTGTAAAAGGATTTCTGGATAATATTGCAAATTATACGGATATTAAAGTGGTGGAAACCGTATATTCTGACCAGGTTGATGATATGAAGGAAGCCATGAAGGAAGTTCTGGATAAATATCCGGCATTGGATGGTGTTTTCTGCACCAATGCCGAGGTTTCTGAAATGTTTCTGGAGGTAAATAAGGACACAGGAGAAAATAAAGTTGCTATGGTAGGCGTAGATGCAACCAGCAAACAGCAGGAAGCGATCCAGAAAGGGGAAGAACTGGGAGTGCTTTCACAGAATCCTTATGCGATGGGATATCAGACCATGTGGGCGGCTATTCAGTCTACTGCACCGAAGAAGGAAACAAAGATTGATAAGAAGGTTTTACTTGATCCGATATGGATCGATGCTGAGAATATCAAAAGCGAAGACATTGCAAATTACCTGTACAATTAACAAATAGAACAGATAGCCACTGTAGGTCGGTTGAATAGGTTAGTCCGCATTCACCGTCTGTTCATAATTGAAAGCCATCAGCCCGATGAAGATGTAAAAAACATTTTCATCGGGCTGATGGCTTTTTTGAATAAAAATAAAAAATATGAATAGAATAAACAAATAAAAAGTGTGCGAAAAATGGCAAAAATATAACATATATGACGACTTTTTGACACAATACAAATAAATTTATCGTTAAATTGCATAATAAACATTGTTTTAAAAAAACGATTGTGGTACAATTTGGATATGCAGAGAGGCGGTGATCAGATGATCCAGGAAACGATCAAGGCAGTGAAAGAGGCGGAGGCAAAAGCACAGCAGAAGATAAAGGATGCATCCGTCCGTGCACAGAGTATCATCAGCGAAGCTGAGAAAGAGGCAGAGAATATTATCAGAAAGGCGGAAACAGCCGCCGGCGAACAGGCGGCATCTGATATGAAAGCAGCCGAAGAACGTGCACACAGTACAGAGAACACTGTCGTTGGACAGGCGGAGGAAGAGCTTGCAGCTTTGAAAAAGAAAGCGGAGTCGAAGCACGAGCAGGCAATCCAGACAGTAATGGACAGTTTGTTCTGAGAGGGGGAGTGCGAAAATGGCAGTATTGCAGATGCAGCGAATCAGTATCTGCGCAATGAAAAAGAACCGTAAGGCCATATTGGAAGAACTGCAGTCACTTGGAGTATTGGAGATCGATGCAGCAGAATTGGATCCGGAGCTTAAGACGATGGATACTATGAATGCCCGGCTGATCTTTGAGAAGAACGCATCCCTTTGCGATCAGGCAATCGAAATACTGGATGAATTTTCGAAGGAAAAGCAATCCATGCTGGCATCCCTGGCAGGGAAACCGCTGATCGGAAGGAAGCAGGAGGAAGAAGCTATCCGGGATCAGGAAGAGATCCTGAGAACAGCCAGAGAAATCCAGGGATACCGGAAGAAGCTTACAGAGAACAATGCGGCAGCAGTTAAGATCGAGCAGCAGGAAGCAGCTCTTGCTCCATGGCTGAAGCTGGATATTCCGATGAACTTCGGCGGTACAGCGAAAGCAGCGGTACTTGTGGGAAGTATTGATGGAAATATAACTCTGGATCAGGTATACAGTCAGCTGGCAGCGGACGCACCGCAGCTTGAAGCCTTTGACATCCGGGAAATCTCAAATGATGCCGGTAAGCTGAGCCTTGTGGTTGTCTGCCTGAAAGCACAGGCACAGGAACTGGAAGAAGCGCTTCGGATGCAGGGATTTGCAAGACCGGCACAGCTGGTATCAGAGGTTCCGGCACAGGAGCTGGAGAACCTTAAGAATGAAGTGGTACGCATTCAGGAAGAGTCCGAACAGATTCGGGAACAGATACGCGCTCTTCACGACAGGAAGAGCTCTCTTCAGCTTTTGTCCGATTATTTCCGAATCCGTGCACAGAAATATGAGGTATTAGGACAGATCCGCCAGTCGGAGAGCACTTTTTTTGTGACAGGATATCTTCCGAAGAAACAGGTTCCTGCAATGGAGAAACGGCTTACGGAGAAGTACGATATTGTTTTTGAAGCAGAAGATGCTGAGGGAGAAAATGTTCCGGTTGCCCTTCAGAACGGTAAATTCGGAGCAGCAGGAGAGGGAGTTCTGGCAGCATTTGGTCTTCCCGGAAAGGGAGAAATCGATCCTTCCACGATCATGACAGCCTGCTATGTATTTCTTTTCGGACTGATGCTGTCAGACGCAGCATATGGACTGATCGTCTTTGCAGTCTGTCTGGGAGTACTTCTGAAGTTCCCTAGGATGGAGAGCGGAATGCAGAAATCCATCCGGCTTTTTATGTACTGTGGATTGTCCACTTTGTTCTGGGGCGTGATGTTTGGCGGATATTTCGGAGATTTTATCGATGTATTTTCGAAGGTATATCTGCACAGGCCGGTCACGGTGAAGCCGGTATGGTTTGCACCGTTAAATGAGCCAATGAGACTTCTGGTGTTCTCCATGCTGTTTGGCCTGATCCATATGTTTCTGGGAATGGGTCTTAAGGGCTACATGCTGTTACGTGACAGAAAATATCTCGACTTTTTCTGTGACGTAGTACTCTGGTTCCTGCTTCTTATGGGACTGATCCTGATCTTTATCCCAAGCAGCATGTTCCGTTCTATTTCTCAGATGGATCTGAACCTTTCACCGGCAGTGATACAGGTCGGAAAATGGATGGCGATCATCGGTGCGGTGGGAATTCTCTTCATGTCAGGAAGAGATAAGAAGAATCCGTTCCTGAGGCTGGCGCTTGGAGCCTACGATCTTTATAATATCACGGGATGGGTCAGTGATATCCTTTCCTATTCCAGACTTCTGGCCCTGGGACTTGCCACCGGAGTTATCGCATCGGTTATGAACCAGATGGGAAGTATGCTGGGAGACAGTATTCTGGGATGGATCGTATTTATTCTTGTATTTGTGATTGGTCATATCTTTAACCTTCTGATCAATCTTCTGGGTGCATACGTGCACACCTGCCGATTACAATATGTAGAGTTTTTCGGCAAATTCTTTGAGGGCGGAGGAAAAGAGTTCCACCCCTTCCGCGAAAATACAAAATATGTAGATATTAAGGAGGATTAATATTATGAGTGGTATCGTTTGGGCATTATTGGGAGCAGCAATTTCCGTAGCTCTTGCAGGTATAGGTTCCGCCATCGGTGTTGGTACAGCCGGCCGTGCAGCAGCAGGCGTTGTAACAGAAGACCCGGACAAATTTGCCAAGGTTCTGCTTCTTCAGCTTCTTCCCGGTACGCAGGGTATTTACGGACTGCTGGTAGCATTCCTTGCACTTTCCAAGGTTGGTATCCTGGGCGGCGGTGTTGCTGATATTTCCCTGGAAACCGGTCTTATGATCTTTGTGGCTTGTCTTCCGATCGCTATCGCAGGTCTTCTTTCTGCGATCCATCAGGGAAAAACTTCCGTAGCTTCCATCGGTATTGTAGCCAAGAAACCGGAGCAGTTCGGTAAAGCCATGCTTTTCCCTGCAATGGTTGAGACATATGCGATTCTGGCTCTTCTGATCTCCATTCTTGCAGTCAGCGGAATTCAGGTTTGATTCATCAGGAGGGCAGAGCATGACAGGATTAGAGAAGATGGTAAGCCAGATTCTTGAAGAGGCCGATGCTTCTGCAGCCGTTACGATCAGTGATGCGGAGAAAAAAGCCGCAGAGATCCTCAGGGAAGCCGGAGAAAAGGCAGATAAGATCCGGCAGCAGAGAGAAGAACAGTCCAGGGCAAAGGTGAAAAGCTATGAAGAGCGGACAGCTTCCGCTGCAGATATGAAGAAGCGTACCGCAGTTCTTGCAGCCAAGCAGGAGCTGATCGGAAATGTGATCGCAGATGCCTGTGACCGTGTGAAGAATCTGGATGAAGAAAAATATTTTGGGATCCTTAAGAATATGGCTGAGAAATATCTTCTTCCAAGAGAAGGAGAGATCTGTTTTTCAAAAAAGGATCTGGAACGTATGCCGGCAGGTTTCCGTGAGGAAATAAAGAGCCTGGCACAGAAAAAGGGTGGTGTGCTGGAAATTTCCGGTGAAACCCGAAACATAGACGGAGGTTTTATCCTGATATACGGCGGCATTGAGGAAAACTGTTCCATTGATGCCATGTTCGCAGAGAAGCGGGATGAGCTTCTGGATCAGGTAAGAAAGATTTTGTTTGCGTAAAACACCATCGCAAAAAGGAGGGCGTGAATGATGTTTGGTGAAGATTATGCCTATGCGGTGGCGCGGATACGTGTTCTGGAGACCGGACTTCTGAATCAGGCAGCGATCGAGCAGCTTCTGGCATGTCAGGATGAGCAGCAGTGCCTTCAGATCCTTACAGAGAAGGGCTGGGGAAACGGTGATCCTGCAGCCGGTGCGGACGCCATTCTTTCTCGGGAGAGAGAAAAGATCTGGGAGATCATGGATTCGCTGGTAGCGGACCGATCTGTGTTTTCTGTTCTTTCCTATCAGGATCTTTTCCATAACCTGAAAGCGGCTGTGAAGGCAAGCATCCTGCAAGGGGCAGCGCCGAATATTTTTTTCAGCGACTGTTCCATTGACGGAGAGGATATGGTGAAATTCCTGACAGATAAGGAATATGATCGTTTTCCTGAGGATATGCGGGAAGCGGCAAGAGAAGCCTATGAGACCTTTTTGCACACAAGAGACGGACAGCTTGCGGATATTATCGTAGACAGGGCAGCACTGGATGCCATAAAAAAAGCCGGAGAACGGTCAAAAGAAGAGATCGTCCGGCAGTATGCGGAATCCACGGTAGCGGTAGCAGATATCCGGATCGCAGTCCGTGCCTGCAAAACAGGAAAAAGTTCGGACTTTATGAAAAAAGCCATGGCAGAATGTGACACACTGGATAAGGAAAGACTGATCCACGCGGCAGTAAGCGGAATGGATCAGATCATGGGTTATCTGGCAGAAACGAAATATGGGGACGGAGCTCTGGCATTGGCGGAATCAGCTTCCGCTTTTGAGAGATGGTGTGATAACCAGATCATGGAGACCATCCGCCCTCAGCTGTACAATTCATTTTCACTGGGACCGCTGGTAGCTTATGTGCTTGCCCGTGAAAATGAGATCAAGACGGTGCGGATCATTCTCACCGGAAAGCGCAGCGGCCTTCCGGAAGAGTTTATCCGGGAAAGGGCAAGGGAAATGTATGTATAAGATCGCAGTTTTAGGTGATTATAACAGCATTTATGGGTTTGCGGCTCTTGGCCTTGATACTTTTCCGGTGGAGGATCCTGCAGAAGGTAAAGAGAAGCTTAACCGTCTGGCGGCCGGTGAATATGCGGTTATTTATATTACGGAACAGCTGGCGGTCCAGCTTTCCGCAGAGATCAGTAAATACAGTGAGGAGCTGATGCCTGCGATCATTCAGATTCCCGGAATTTCCGGAAATACAGGTGCAGGTATCGAAAATGTAAAGAAATCCGTGGAGACGGCAGTTGGCTCCGATATTCTTTTCAGTAATGAGTGACAAGAAAGCAGGTGATTGGTTCAGATGAGCAGAGGAACCATTAAGAAGGTGGCAGGACCTCTGGTAATTGCCAAGGGTATGCGTGATGCAAATATGTATGACGTGGTTCGTGTAAGTAGCCAGCGTCTGATCGGTGAGATCATTGAGATGCATGAAGATGAGGCTTCCATACAGGTATATGAGGAGACTTCAGGACTTCGTCCGGGAGAACCGGTAGAGTCCATGGAGGTGCCCCTTTCCGTGGAGCTTGGTCCTGGCCTTATTACAAGCATTTACGATGGAATCCAGCGTCCGCTGGATGACATCATGAAGGTAGCAGGCAGCAACAACCTGAAACGAGGCGTTGAGGTTCCTGCCCTGAAGCGGGACAAAAAATGGAATTTCATTCCGGTTGCGAAGGTGGGAGATCCGCTGGAGGGCGGCGATGTTCTTGGAACCGTTCAGGAGACTATCGTTGTTACACAGAAGATCATGGTACCTCCCAATATGAAAGGTACTCTGAAGGAAATTAAATCCGGCGAGTTTACCGTGGATGAGACCGTTGCAGTTCTTTCCACAGCAGACGGCGATAAAGAGTTGACCCTGATGCAGCACTGGCCGGTACGACGTGGCCGTCCATATAAGAAGAAACTTCCGCCAGCTAAACCTCTGGTAACAGGACAGCGTGTTATTGATACCATGTTCCCTATTGCCAAGGGTGGTGTGGCAGCAGTTCCCGGCCCGTTCGGAAGCGGTAAGACGGTTATCCAGCATCAGCTTGCAAAATGGGCTGAGGCAGATATCGTGGTTTATATCGGCTGCGGTGAGCGTGGAAATGAGATGACAGATGTTCTGAACGAGTTCCCGGAGCTGAAGGATCCGAAAACAGGACAATCCCTGATGGAGCGTACGGTTCTGATCGCCAATACCTCAGATATGCCGGTTGCAGCTCGTGAGGCGTCGATCTATACAGGTATTACAATTGCGGAGTATTTCCGTGATATGGGATATTCCGTAGCATTGATGGCAGATTCTACTTCCAGATGGGCTGAGGCTCTCCGTGAGATGTCCGGACGACTGGAGGAGATGCCAGGCGAGGAAGGTTATCCTGCATATCTTGGTTCCCGTCTTGCACAGTTCTATGAGCGTGCCGGACATGTGATCTGCAGTGGAAAAGACGGAAGAGAGGGTGCCCTGACAGCGATCGGCGCCGTATCTCCTCCAGGTGGTGATATCTCCGAGCCGGTTTCCCAGGCGACACTTCGAATCGTAAAGGTATTCTGGGGACTGGATGCAAACCTTGCATACAAACGTCATTTCCCGGCGATCAACTGGCTGACCAGCTATTCTCTGTATCTGGACAGCGTTGGCGGATGGTTTGACGAAAATGTAGCGAATGACTGGATGAAGCTCCGTCAGAGAATGATGACCCTTCTTCAGGAAGAGGCAGAGCTGGAAGAAATCGTAAAGATGGTAGGTATGGATGCGCTTTCTCCGGGTGACCGACTGAAAATGGAAGCAGCCCGTTCCATCCGAGAGGATTTCCTCCACCAGAACTCTTTCCACGAGATCGATACCTACACATCTCTGGAAAAACAGCACAATATGATGCGTCTGGTACTTGCATTTTATGATGCGGGTCTGGATGCGCTGAAACAGGGCGCAGATATCAATGATATCGTAAAGCTTCCGGTACGTGAGCAGATCGGCCGTTATAAATATACAAAAGAAGATCAGCTGGCAGCAGAATATGAGAAGGTAACCCGCCAGCTGGTAGCAGAGACTGCAGAACTTCTGGGAAAGGAGGGCCTGTAAAATGCCAAAAGAATATAGGACCATACAGGAAGTTGCCGGCCCTTTGATGCTGGTACGGGGCGTTGAAGATGTAGCATTTGACGAGCTTGGTGAGATCGAGCTTGCCGATGGCGAAACAAGAAGATGCCGTGTTCTGGAGATCGACGGAAGCAATGCACTGGTGCAGCTGTTTGAGAGCTCCACGGGTATCAACCTTTCCAACAGCAAGGTACGTTTCCTGGGACGGAGCATGGAGCTTGGTGTATCCGGCGATATGCTGGGCCGTGTTTTTGACGGACTGGGACGTCCCATTGATGACGGCCCGGAGATCCTTCCGGAAGAGAGAAGAGATATCAATGGACTTCCCATGAATCCGGCGGCCAGAAGCTATCCGGAGGAGTTTATCCAGACGGGTGTATCTGCGATTGACGGACTGAACACCCTGGTACGTGGACAGAAGCTTCCGATCTTCTCCGCATCCGGTCTTCCCCATGCACAGCTTGCGGCACAGATCGCAAGACAGGCGAAGGTTCGCGGAAAAGATGAGCAGTTTGCCGTTGTATTTGCAGCCATGGGTATCACTTTCGAGGAGTCAAACTTCTTTGTAGAGAGCTTTAAGGAAACCGGAGCTATAGATCGTACTGTTCTGTTTGTGAACCTGGCAAATGACCCGGCTGTTGAGCGTATCGCTACTCCGCGAATGGCACTGACAGCGGCTGAATATCTTGCCTTCGAAAAAGACATGCACGTATTGGTAATCCTTACGGATATCACAAACTATGCGGATGCGCTCCGTGAGGTTTCCGCGGCTCGTAAGGAGGTTCCGGGACGTCGTGGATATCCCGGATATATGTACACAGATCTTGCTTCTCTTTATGAGCGTGCAGGCCGTCAGAAAGGAAAATCAGGAAGTATCACCATGGTTCCGATCCTGACTATGCCTGAGGATGATAAGACCCATCCGATCCCGGACCTTACCGGTTACATCACAGAGGGACAGATCATCCTGAGCCGTGAGCTTTACCGTAAGGGAATCACACCGCCCATCGATGTTCTTCCGTCTCTGTCACGACTGAAGGATAAGGGTATCGGTGAAGGCAAGACAAGAGCAGACCATGCAAACACCATGAACCAGCTGTTTGCCGCATATGCCCGTGGTAAAGAGGCCAAAGAGCTGATGACCATTCTTGGTGAGGCAGCTCTTTCCGATATTGACCTGATTTATGCAAAATTTGCAGATGCTTTCGAGAAGGAATATGTTTCCCAGGGCTATCAGGCTAACCGTGATATTGAGGAAACACTGGCCATCGGCTGGAAGCTGCTTTCCATTCTTCCGAGAAGCGAGCTGAAACGTATCGATGACAAATTCCTTGATCAGTATTACGGAAAAGTATAAAGGGGGGATGATTTGTGGCATCAACACAGGTGAATCCTACCCGTATGGAGCTTACGAAGCAGAAAAAGAAGCTGGTGACTGCAGTACGTGGCCATAAGCTCCTGAAGGATAAGCGGGACGAGCTGATGAGACAGTTCCTGGATCTGGTACGGGAGAATATGGAGCTGCGAAAAAAAGTAGAAGCCGGTATCCGAAGCGCCAACACCAATTTTGTCATTGCAAAAGCAGGAATGTCGGAGGAGACGCTGAATACGGCGCTGATGGCTCCCAAGCAGGAAGTTTATCTGGAAACCGGAAAAAAGAATGTCATGAGTGTGGATATTCCTGTTTTTGAATACAAAACAAGAACACCGGATGCTAACGATATCTATTCCTATGGCTTTGCTTTTACATCCAGTGATCTGGACGGAGCGGTAAAATCCCTGGCAGACATCCTGCCGGATATGCTTCGTCTGGCAGAAGTGGAAAAGGCCTGTCAGCTTATGGCTTCCGAGATCGAAAAAACAAGGCGTCGTGTAAATGCCCTGGAGCATGTCATCATACCGGAAGCCCGGGCAAACATTAAATACATCACCATGAAGCTGGATGAGAACGAGAGAAGTACTCAGATTCGACTGATGAAGGTGAAAGATATGATGCTGGAGGAGGCACATCATTATAAGGAGCGGGAGGCAGAGCGCGGAGCGTAAAGCGCAGCCATCCTGAAAGAAAAAGAAAAGTTTATATAGAAAGTTTTAAGTAACGGAAAGGAGATGTCCCTGTACTGTGTGAAATTTCGGCAGTGCAGGGGCGTTTTATTTATAAAATATTTAGCTTTTGTTATCAGAAAATCAAGAAAAATACAGTATAATAGATAATAAGTAAATCAGACAGTTGCAGATGCAGAAATATAAAAGAAAGCTGTTCTGTCTGCTGAAAAATAAAGAAATGAAAAATAAAGAAAGAGGAGAAAGCTGATCTGACCAGGTAAACTGCCGAGCAGCTGCATGGCTATGAACAGCTCGCAAAGCAGATTGCGGTAGCGTCTGATCAGTAAAAGGTATATGAATATTTTACAGTCAATACAACAGCTGGACGGAGAAATCCTTCTCCTGATCCAGCGATATTTAAGAATGGATATGCTGACACCATTTATGAAATCTGTTACATTTCTGGGAAACGGAGGATGGTTCTGGATCCTCTGTGCAGTTGTTCTTCTTGCTGTTCCAAAGACAAGAAAAACAGGCTATGCGGCAGCCTTGTCCCTGATCTTCGGGGCGATCGTTACCAACCTGCTTCTCAAAAATATAGTGGCAAGACCAAGGCCTTTTGCGGAAATCGAAGCTCTCATCCCTATGATCACCAAACCGAAGGATTTCTCTTTTCCGTCAGGTCACACCACAGCATCCTTTGCCGTTGCTCTGGTAATGCTTCGGATGCTTCCGAAGAAATTCGGAATCCCGGCAGTAGTCCTGGCAGCACTGGTGGCATTTTCCAGACTGTATCTTGGTGTCCATTATCCGACAGATGTTCTGACCGGATTCGTGATCGCGCTGGTGGGAAGCATGTTGTCAGTATGGATCGTGCGAACGAAACCGGAAGACAAACAGGTACACTAGCATTGTCCATAGGAAATATGAAACACTTTACCTGGACAAAGTATTGACACGCTGAAGCAAGACGGGGTAAAATTGTAGACAGTACAACAGATTCTGGCTATGGTAGAAATAATGATATGAAACCCTGTAAAATCGGATAAAAGGAGAGAGCACAAAATGATATCAGAAAAAATGAAACCCTACGTAAAAAATAATTCCGCCATCCGTATGATGTTTGAGGAAGGAAACCGCCTCCGTGCGAAATATGGCGCAGACAAGGTTTTTGACTTCAGCCTCGGAAATCCAAGTGTACCGGCACCGGACAGCGTCCGCGAAGCAATTATCGAGCTTGTAAACACTACGGATCCGACAGTTCTTCACGGATATATGAGCAACGCAGGCTTTGAGGATGTACGCCAGACCATCGCAGAATCCCTCAACAGACGTTTCGATACAAAATTTTCCGCAAAGAATCTGATCATGACCGTCGGCGCTGCAAGCGGACTGAATGTGATCCTGAAAACAATCCTGAATCCTGGAGAAGAGGTGATCGTTTTTGCACCCTATTTTCTGGAATACGGTGCATATGTCCGCAATTATGATGGTGTCCTTGTGGAAATCTCTCCAGATACCACAACTTTCCAGCCAAATCTCGCTGAGTTTGAGCAGAAGATCACACCGAAGACAAGAGCAGTTATCGTAAACACCCCACACAATCCTACCGGAGTTGTATATTCAGAAGAAACGATCAAGAAGCTTTCCACAATCCTGGAAGCAAAACAGAAAGAGTTCGGAACTGTGATCTACCTGATCTCCGATGAGCCATACCGTGAGCTGGCTTATGATGGCGTGGAGGTCCCATACCTGACGAAATATTATAACAATACTGTTGTGGGCTATTCCTACAGCAAATCTCTTTCCCTTCCGGGTGAACGTATCGGATATCTGGTGATCCCTGATGAGGCAGACGGAAGCGAAGAGCTGATCTCTGCAGCAACCATTGCAAACCGTACACTTGGCTGTGTAAATGCACCGTCCCTGATCCAGAAGGTAGTTGCAAAATGTGTAGACGCCAAGACGGATCTTGCAGCTTATGATAAAAATCGTCAGGCACTTTATAATGGCCTGAAAGAATGCGGATTTGAGTGCATCAAACCACAGGGTGCCTTCTATCTCTTTGTAAAATCTCCGGTTGAAGACGAAAAAGCCTTCTGTGAAGCCGGTAAGAAATATAACATCCTTATGGTACCGGGAAGCTCCTTCGCATGCCCCGGTTATGTGAGACTTGCATATTGTGTATCCTATGAGACAATTGTGAATTCTCTTCCTGAATTTAAAAAACTTGCAGCAGAGTATGGCTTGAAATAAACGATCATTACCAAGCAGTTGAATAAAAGATCCCCGGTACAGTCTGTTCATGCAGCCCTGTATCGGGGATCTTTTGCAAGAGGGAATAAGCAAATGAAACGTAGTCGGGAGTGAATAGACTCCCGACTGTGTTTCATTAAAAGGATGTTCCACATTTATTTGGCTTTTTTCTTTTCTTTATTTGGCATTTCTCCGTAATAAGCTTTCAGATAGATATCTTTCAGCTCGGATACAAGCGGATATCTCGGGTTGGCACCGGTACACTGGTCATTGAAGGCCTGCTCGGACATCTCATCCAGAGTTTCCAGGAAATGCTTCTCATCTACGCCGTAATCACGGATCGTCGGCAGGATCTCGATAGTTCTCATAAGCTCATCCAGTTTAGCAAGAAGTTTTTCGAATACTTCTGCATCGTTCTTGCCTGTAAGACCTACAGAACGTCCGATCTCAGCGTAGCGTGCAAGTGTCTTCGGATACTGATACTGTGGGAAGGTACCCATCTTAGTCGGAACCTCAGCACTGTTGTAACGCATAACATCCAGAAGAACAACTGCGTTTGCGATACCGTGTGGCAGGTGGTGGAAAGCACCGAGCTTGTGAGCGAGAGAGTGGTTAACGCCGAGGAATGCATTGGCGAATGCAAGACCTGCCATGCAGGAAGCGTTAGCCATATGATCTCTGGCCTCTACGTCATTGCCATCTTTATATGCACGCGGCAGATACTCAAATACAAGCTTGATCGCTTTCAGTGCAAGACCATCGGTGTAATCGGAAGCCATCATGGAAACATAAGCCTCAATGGCATGTGTCATAACATCGATACCGGAAGCACGGGTAAGTCCCTTCGGTGCGCTCATCATGTTATTGGTATCTACGATCGCCATATCCGGGAGAAGCTCGTAATCAGCCAGTGGCCATTTAACGCCGGTATCCTGATCTGTGATGATGGCGAAAGGAGTAACCTCGGAGCCTGTACCGGAAGAGGTCGGGATCGCTACGAAGTAAGCTTTTTTACCCATCTTCGGGAAGGTATAAACTCTCTTACGGATATCCATGAAGTCCATGGACATATCGGAGAAGTCAGCGTCCGGATTCTCATAAAGCATCCACATAACCTTGCCGGCATCCATTGCGGAACCGCCGCCAAGAGCGATGATGCAGTCTGGCTCAAAGGCTGTCATAGCCTTGGCACCGGCTTTGGCGGAAGCGAGAGACGGGTCAGGAGCTACATCAGAGAAGCATGTATGAACGATGCCCATCTGATCCAGTTTATCTTCGATCGGTTTGGTGTAGCCATTCTTGTAGAGGAAGGAGTCTGTTACGATGAAGCAGCGTTTCTTGCCCATAACAGTACCGAGCTCATCAAGAGCAACCGGCATACAGCCCTTCTTAAAGTAAACCTTTTCCGGTGTTCTCATCCAGAGCATATTCTCTCTCCTTTCAGCAACAGTCTTGGTATTGAGAAGGTGTTTGACACCAACGTTCTCGGATACGGAGTTACCGCCCCAGGAACCGCAGCCAAGAGTAAGGGATGGAGCAAGCTTGAAGTTGTAAAGGTCACCGATACCACCCTGGGAAGAAGGGGTATTGATAAGGATACGGCAGGTTTTCATAGTTGCTTCGAATTTATCCATCTTCTCTGTTTCATTTACGTTGATGTAGAGGGAAGAGGTATGACCATAGCCGCCGTCTGCAACGAGCTGCGCAGCCTTTGCAACAGCATCGTCAAAATTCTTGGCCTTGTACATGGCAAGTACAGGGGAAAGCTTCTCGTGTGCGAATTCTTCGCTGATATCAACGGACTCAACCTCACCGATCAGGATCTTGGTCTCAGCCGGTACAGTAACGCCTGCCATTTCAGCGATAGTAGCAGCCTTCTGTCCTACGATCTTGGCATTCAGTGCGCCGTTGATAAGGATGGTTTTTCTGACCTTCTCGATCTCGTCTTTTTTAAGGAAGTAGCATCCTCTGTAAAGGAACTCTTCCTTCACTTCTTTATAAATGCTCTCCAGAACAGTTACGGACTGCTCGGAAGCACAGATCATACCATTGTCAAAGGTCTTGGAGTGGATGATGGAGTTAACTGCAAGACGGATATCTGCGCTGTCATCAATAATGGCAGGTGTATTTCCGGGTCCTACACCAACAGCCGGTTTACCGGAGGAGTAAGCTGCTTTGACCATTCCGGGACCACCGGTGGCAAGGATGATATCTGCGTTCTGCATTACCATGTTGGTAAGGTCAAGGCTTGGGATATCGATCCATCCGATGATTCCTTCCGGCGCACCTGCTGCAACAGCTGCTTCCAGAACAACTTTTGCAGCTTCAATAGTGGATTTCTTAGCACGCGGATGCGGGCTGATGATGATCGCATTACGGGTTTTCAGGGAAATAAGAGATTTATAGATTGCTGTGGAGGTCGGGTTGGTTGTAGGGATAACTGCAGCGATCAGTCCTACAGGTTCCAGGATCTTCTTGATTCCGTATGCCTTGTCTTCTTCTACAACACCACATGTCTGTGTGTTTTTGTATGCATTGTAAACATACTCTGCTGCGTAATGGTTCTTGATAACCTTGTCTTCCATGATACCCATGCCTGTTTCCTCAACAGCCATTTTGGCAAGTGGGATACGCATCTTGTCAGCAGCAGTAGCAGCTGCCTTAAAGATCTTGTCGACCTGCTCCTGTGTGTAGGTAGCAAAGATCTTCTGAGCCTCTTTCATTGCAGCCATTTTCGCGGTCAGGGCTTCTGGAGTGTCGATGATGGTAGGGATAGTTTCTTTCTTTGCCATGTGGAATCCTCCTGTTTTCATATGATAATGGTCTGTGGTCCTGCGGGCTTATCCTTTTTTCGCCGGCAGATGCTGCAGAGTTTTTGTAAGTCCCCGCGCTGCGTTTCGTTGTTGATTCAATCTGATTGAATTTTCAGTTTCGATACTAATATAGTATCAAAATTCTGAAAAAAACGCAAATTCTGAATTTTGTCGCTATGTGCAAAATGACGAACAAAAAATTAGGGGAAAATACTGTAAATTTTACTTTGCAGAACGCTGAATTATTGGAAAAATCTTAAAAAAAATTTTTGAAATTCAGCACTGTGCACAAAGAGCATGTTAAAAAATTGTCAGCACTGACAAAAAACATGCACACATATGAAGGGCGGGCAAAAGATAAAACGCAACATGTGGTTAAAACATTAACGTTAAACTTTTGTCAAATGATCATGCGCACATTATAATTTAACTGATTTCAGACGTCAATAGAGAATTCGATGAATAATTAACAAAAATACGGAATAATTTTGATAAAAAAATCACAAAAATATTGTGGCAAAGTAAAGCGTGATAACATGAGAAATCAAAAAACTTGAAATTATTTAAAATTTCAGAATAATTAGGCGGAAATTATCGGGATTTTTTTCAGAAATGCAGAAAAAAACTGCCATACAGGAAATGCTTCCCATATGGCAGTTTATATAAATATAGGTCAGGCGGATAAAAGCATCCGCATTCACTATGCGGCTTTGCGCCGAATTACTGTAAAAGGTTTCTGCTCAACAGTAAATGATAGCCAGGTTCGATCAGCTCTTGCGGAATGCGGCACGTTTTCTGTCTCTGGAGTCCAGAATACGTTTACGGATACGAAGGCTTGTCGGTGTTACCTCAAGAAGCTCATCCTGGTCGATGAATTCAATGGCCTGCTCAAGACTTAAGATCTTTGGCGGAACAAGCTTCAGTGCATCGTCAGCGGAAGAGGAACGAGTATTGGTAAGGTGCTTGGTCTTGCAGACATTCAGTTCAATATCCTCGGCCTTTCCGTTCTGTCCGATGACCATACCGCTGTACACCTTCTCGCCAGGTCCGACAAAGAGAGTACCACGCTCCTGAGCAGAGAAAAGACCGTAGGTAACAGTCTCGCCTGCCTCGAAAGCGATGAGGGAACCCTGTTTACGGTACGGGAAGTCTCCCTTGTATGGTGCATATCCGTCAAACATGGTATTCAGGATACCGGTACCCTTGGTGGAGGTAAGGAATTCGTTACGGAATCCGATCAGTCCACGGGAGGGGATGGAGAACTCGAGACGTACAGTTCCGTCGCTTGCTGTGCTCATACCCTGAAGCTCACCTTTACGCTCGCTGAGTTTCTGGATGATAGTACCGGAAAATTCTTCCGGAACGTCAACGTATGCGATTTCGATCGGCTCCAGTTTACGTCCACGCTCGTCTGTGTGATAGAGAACCTCCGGTTTGCTGACTGCAAACTCGTATCCCTCACGGCGCATGTTCTCAATAAGAACGGAGAGGTGAAGCTCACCACGGCCGGAAACCTTGAAGCACTCGGTTGTATCGGTGTCTTCTACACGAAGGCTGACGTCTGTGTTCAGCTCACGGTAGAGACGGTCACGAAGGTGACGGGAAGTGATGTATTTACCTTCCTGTCCTGCAAGAGGACTGTCGTTTACAAGGAAGTTCATGGAGATTGTTGGCTCGGAAATCTTCTGGAACGGAATGGACTCCGGGTTGTCTCCTGCACAGAGGGTATCTCCAATGTGGATATCCGCGATACCGGAGATTGCAACAATAGCTCCGATGGTAGCGCTTTTAACTTCAACTTTGTTCAGTCCGTCAAATTCGTAGAGTTTGCTGATCTTTACGCGCTCGTGTTTGTCAGGGTCATGATGGTTCAGAAGCATCAGCTCCTGGTTCACGGAAATGGTTCCGCGCTCAACCTTACCGACACCGATACGGCCTACATACTCATTGTAGTCGATGGTGCTGATAAGAACCTGCGTATCTCCGTTCGGATCTCCCTCCGGAGCAGGAATCGCATCAAGGATGGTCTCAAAAAGCGGAGCCATATTCTCAGGTTTGTCCTCAAGGTTACGAACTGCATAGCCGGCTTTTGCGGAGGCATACAGGAACGGGCAGTCCAGCTGTTCGTCAGATGCGTCCAGATCCATGAGAAGCTCCAGAACCTCGTCGACAACCTCCTCCGGACGTGCTTCCGGACGGTCGATCTTATTGATGCAGACAATAACATGCAGGTTCAGTTCGAGAGCTTTACGAAGTACAAATTTAGTCTGAGGCATGGCACCCTCGAAGGCGTCCACAAGAAGAATAACGCCGTCTACCATCTTCAGCACACGCTCTACCTCGCCGCCGAAGTCCGCATGACCTGGAGTATCGATGATATTGATTTTTACATCCTTATAATGAACTGCGGTGTTTTTGGAGAGAATCGTAATGCCGCGCTCACGCTCAATATCGTTGGAGTCCATGACACGTTCCTGGACTTCCTGGTTCTCACGGAAAACACCGCTCTGTTTCAAAAGCTCGTCAACAAGTGTTGTTTTACCGTGATCGACATGGGCGATAATGGCCACGTTACGAACATCTTCACGCTTGGTCTTCATATAATCCAAATCCTTTCTTTCCATATATAAGTAATCTTTTTTGTTAAAAATGATGTCCAAATTTATAGTCTATCACATTTTTGTGAGATTACAAGACATAAAAAAATATTTTTGGTTTTTCATTTTTCAGGCATATTATACCGCAAATACACATAGATTGATATAGACGAAATACACGAAGAGGAAGGAGAGCTACTTATTATGGCAGATAAAATTATTGAAAACAATCAGGTATCCGTTATGGGACGGATCGCTACGGGGTTTACTTTCAGCCATCAGGTCTTTGGAGAAGGATTTTACATGATGGATATCCTGGTAAAACGTCTCAGCGATTCGGAGGACAGGATCCCGGTGATGGTGTCTGAGCGGCTGATCGATATCACACAGGATTATGTGGGAGAATATATCGAGATCCACGGACAGTTCCGATCCTATAACCGTCATGAAGAAAAGAGAAACCGGCTTGTGCTTTCAGTCTTTGCCCGGGAAGTGAAGTTTGTGGGGGAGGAAGAAGAAACTGTGCCGGTCAATCAGATCTTTCTGGACGGATATATCTGTAAACCGCCTGTATACAGAAAAACACCGTTGGGAAGAGAGATCGCAGATCTTCTGATGGCAGTTAATCGACCTTACGGAAAATCCGATTACATACCATGTATATGCTGGGGAAGAAATGCCAGATATGCTTCTGCTTTTGAAGTAGGCGGGCATGTACTGATCTGGGGCAGGATCCAGAGCAGGGAGTACATGAAACGGATTAGTGAAAACGAAACAGAAAAAAGGATTGCCTATGAAGTTTCGGTGAGTAAATTGGAATATGTTGAGTAACATTGGATATATTTTGGAATAGTGGTGAGAACATTAAGGTAACACTTGCATTTCCAGCCAATCTGCGGTAATATTAAAAAAATCAGAAAAATGGGGAATTACCGGTTTCACTAACAGTAAGAGGAAAAATCATGGAAAGAGAAATAACAGAGGTTTATTGCGGGAACGGGAAAGGAAAGACAACTCTGGCTGTAGGCCGGGGGCTGCGCTTTGCTACACAGGGAAAAAGTGTGATCATCATACAGTTCCTCAAGGGCAGGGAACGCAGAGAACTGGATTTCCTTGAGGAACTGGATAATTTTGATTTCAAGATTTTCCGTTTCGAAAAAATGGACACCTGCTATAATGACCTAAGTGAGCAGGAAAAGGCAGAAGAGAGAACCAATATTCTCAATGGCCTTAATTTCGCACGGAAGGTAATTGCTACCAGAGAGTGTGATTTTCTGCTGCTGGATGAGATCCTCGGGCTTATGGATAAAGGAATCGCTCCAGTTGAGACGATCATCGATATGCTTAAGCAGAAGGATGAAAGTATGCATATAATTATGACCGGACGCTGGCTTCCGGATGCTTTGAAGCCCTATGTGGATAGTATTACCACGATAACAACAGAGCTGACTGACCAGGAACGGGAATAAGCAATATTTCACAGAAGAAAGAAGGAGGAAGACAAATGGCAATTTTTAAAGGAACAGGCGTTGCAATCGTAACACCTATGCATGAAGACGGTAAAGTGAATTTTGAGAAACTTGAGGAGATCCTTGAGGATCAGATCGCGAACAGCACAGACGCCATCGTTATCTGTGGAACAACAGGAGAATCTTCTACTCTGACACACGGAGAGCATCTTCAGACAATTAAGTTTACAATTGATAAAGTTAACAAACGTGTGCCTGTTATTGCAGGAACAGGTTCCAATTGTACAGAGACAGCGATCATGATGTCCAAGGAAGCAGCTTCCTATGGCGCAGACGCTCTTCTTATTGTAACACCTTACTATAACAAGGCTACACAGAAGGGTCTTATCGCTCACTACACAGCAATTGCCAATGCAGTTCCGGAAACTCCGCTCATCATGTACAACGTACCGAGCCGTACAGGCTGCAACATCCAGCCGGCTACAGCAGCTTACCTTGCAAAGAATGTAAAGAACATTGTCGGAATCAAGGAAGCAACAGGAGATCTTTCCCAGATCGCTAAGATGATGTCTCTGGCAGACGGACAGCTTGAGCTTTACTCTGGAAATGATGATCAGGTACTTCCGATTCTTTCTCTTGGCGGACTTGGAGTTATTTCCGTACTTTCCAACGTTGCACCGAAGTTTACACATGACATGGTCATGAAATATTTCGACGGCGACACCAAGGGAGCAACAGAGGATCAGCTGAAAGCTCTTCCGCTGATCAATGCGCTGTTCAGCGAAGTAAACCCGATTCCTGTTAAGACAGCTATGAACCTTATGGGAATGAACGTAGGGCCGCTTCGTATGCCGCTCTGCGAGATGGAAGAGGACACAAAGGCAGTTCTTGCAAAAGAGATCGAGAAATTCGGCCTTAAGCTTGCTAAATGATCTGACTGTAAGCGAAAGGTAAAGGAGAATATACTATGGTAAAAATCATCATGCACGGCTGCAACGGACATATGGGCCAGGTCATCAGCGGCATTGTGGAGAAAGATCCGGATGCTGAGATCGTAGCAGGTATTGATATTGCAGATCAGGGAAAAAACAGCTATCCGGTATTCACCGATATTGACGCATGTCAGGTAGAGGCAGATGCGATCATTGATTTTTCTTCCGCAAAGGCAACAGACAAGCTTCTTGAGTACAGCGCGGCACGCCAGATCCCGGTTGTTCTGTGCAGTACCGGTTTAAGCCAGGAGCAGCTTGCAAAAGTGGAAGAAACATCCCGAAAGGTAGCAGTGCTGAAATCCGCAAACATGTCTCTTGGTATCAACACACTTCTGAAGCTGGTTCAGGACGCAGCTAAGGTTCTTGCAGCTGCAGGCTTTGATATGGAGATCGTAGAGAAGCATCACCGCCTGAAATTAGACGCACCAAGTGGTACTGCACTTGCGCTGGCAGACAGCATTAATGAAGCTATGGATAATCAGTATCATTATGTATATGACCGCAGCCAGAAACGTGAAAAACGCGATGATAAGGAGATCGGTATCTCCGCAGTTCGCGGCGGAACTATCGTAGGTGAGCATGAGATAATTTTTGCAGGTCAGGACGAAGTGATCGAGTTCAAGCATACTGCATATTCCAAGGCTATTTTTGGAAAAGGTGCTGTAGAAGCAGCCAAATTCCTTGCAGGCAAACCGGCAGGACGTTATGATATGAGTGACGTGATCGGCTGATCCTGACAGATTGAGCCGCAACAGAATAAAATTACAGGTAATACAGACGGGGTTCGTGTAAGATCGGACCCCGTCTTTTTTTGATGAAATTGCGGTTTTTGAAATTTTTCCCAGAATAGGATAGCGGAAAAAGTGCCATATTAGGAATACAGAATTTTTTAGAAAAAGGAGAAGATCATATGAAAAAATGGAAGGCGATTCTTTTTGGTACTTTGCTTACCCTGTCTCTGTGTACATTTACAGCCTGCGGCACAGAGGTAAACAATGCGGATGAAACAGTGGATGAAAAAGATAAAAACACGAAGGATAAGGAAAAAGATACAAACGAAAATACTGCCGCAGAAGATGAAACTATGGAAGAAAAAGCAGACAATGACGGTGTGAAGGACAATGGAGAGAGCATTAAGGATTCCGGCACGGATAACAATGAGATGTCCGATGGAAATATTACCGTGACGCCTGCAGGAAATGGAAATAACGGGACAGCAGCACCCGGAGCTGCGGATGCTGATAGAAACGAAAATGACGGAACTGTATCCGGTGAGCTGGGTGACAGTGTAAAGGACCTTGGCGACGGCGTAGGTAATGCAGTGGATGATATCGGAAACGCAGTGGGAAATGCGGTAGAAGGAAGATAACAGATATTTTACCACAGCATTGCATAAAACTGTTTCAGATGCTATTATCAGTGCATGGAAAGAAAATGGAGGACAGGATTATGAAATTCAGACCATGCATTGATATACATAACGGAAAGGTAAAACAGATCGTAGGAGGAAGCCTGAAGGATCAGGGGGATCAGGCGGCAGAAAATTTTGTGTCAGAGCAGGATGCGGCATTCTATGCAGAGCTTTATAAGAAGGCAGGATTAAAGGGCGGTCATGTGATCCTTCTGAACGGAAAGGATTCCCCGAACTATGAAGCAACGAAAGCCCAGGCACTTCAGGCTCTGGGGAAATATCCCGGAGGGCTTCAGATCGGAGGCGGCATCTGCCCGGAGAATGCGGCAGAATATCTGGAGGCTGGCGCCAGCCACGTGATCGTAACCTCCTATGTGTTTAAAAACGGAGTGATCTCCTGGGAAAATCTGGAGAAGATCCGTGATGCTGCAGGGAAAGAACATCTTGTACTTGACCTGAGCTGCCGCAAAAAAGATGGCAAATATTATATTGTCACAGACCGATGGCAGAAATTTACAGAAGAGATCGTGACACCGGAGCTGATGGAAAGGCTTGGAAGCTTCTGCGACGAATTTCTGGTCCATGCAGTGGATGTGGAAGGAAAGGCCCGAGGTGTGGAAACAGAGCTTGCAAAGCTTCTGGGACAGTATACAGCCCATCCGGTGACCTATGCAGGCGGTGTGGGTTCTATGGCAGATATTGAAGAGCTTCGAAAAGCAGGTCAGGGCAGACTGGATGTGACTGTTGGCAGTGCTTTGGATATTTTTGGCGGAAGTATACCCTTTGAAGCTCTGGCTAAAATGAAATAGTATATACAAATAGTGAAGCAGATGCTTTTGTCCTATCAATCTTCTGGCACTGGTGTGCAGATATACATTTGTAATGAATTAATTAGATGAAATACTCTAATAGTTGCGCATTCACGACAAAAAAAACATTTTGAAGGAATATATCGAATAAATTTGGAAAAAATTTATGAAATTTTTGAAAAGTGATGTTAAAATTCAATTTAATATGTTATAATAGCAACATAAAACAGCAAAGGGGATGGAAGTCATGAAATTTATTATTAGTGGAAAGAATATAGCAGTAACCGAAGGACTTAAAACAGCTGTTGAGGACAAGCTTGGTAAACTTGAAAGGTATTTCACTCCTGAAACTGAGATTTCAGTAACCTTAAGCGTTGAGAAGGATCGCCAGAAGATCGAGGTAACGATCCCTGTGAAAGGTAACATTATCCGTTCCGAGCAGGTAAGCAATGATATGTATGTATCCATCGATCTGGTTGAAGAGGTAATTGAGCGTCAGCTTCGTAAATACAAGAACAAGATCGTTGACAAGCAGCAGGAATCCACAAACTTCCAGAAGGCATACCTTGATAAGGATTATGAAGAGGATGAGGAAGTTAAGATCATCCGTACCAAGAAATTCGGGATCAAACCAATGTATCCGGAAGATGCATGCGTACAGATGGAGCTTCTCGGACATAATTTCTTTGTATTCTTTAATGCTGAGACAGAGCAGGTTAACGTAGTTTATAAACGTAAAGGAAATACTTACGGACTGATCGAACCAGAGTTCTGATAGGGGATTTTATTATCACAACTGAATATTGAATGGAAGGCTCCGGGAATCTGTGTGAGAAATCGGCAGGTTTCCGGAGTCTTTTATGTCACAGCAAAATCAGGCTTCTTTTCTGTTGCAAGCAATAGGGGAGAATTATATAATGAAGACATATGCGAAAGGAGAAAGGAAAAATGAAAAAGAAGCTTCCTGTGGTGATCTTAAGTGTAGCTCTTGGTATGACCATGATACCGGCTACCTGTATGGCAGCGGAATTTAACAGTGGTGACACCATAAAAGAACAGACTGTGGAGGACCTGGAACTGAGTTCCGGAGAAAACAATACAAAGGATTCCCAAAAGTCAGAAATACAATGGACAGGATTTAAATGGGACAGCTATTCCCAGGCAGAGATAACGCTTACGTCAGCCGTTAACGGCGTCTGCTATTATAAATGGGCAGAGCGGGGGGAAGACGGAAATCCCCAGGTGCCTCAGATCGAGACCGGAAATACCGTGAATGATGAGGTTTTGATCAGTGAGGATGAAGAGTTCGGGATCACACTTGCAGACCTGGATACAGACCAGGCAGTTGATCTGTATATCCAGATTGAGGATGAGAATGGGAAATTAAGTGATCTGAAGCGGATGGAGCTGGATCAGGACAGCCGCCCGGCGAAAAAAACAGATTCTGCAAAAAAACATAAAGCATCCAAACCAAAGGCAGAGGACAGTACGGTAGAGGGGCTGGATTCTCCTCTGGAATTCTACCCGGATACATTTTATGATTTTAAGGTTATCGGTGCCGGTACCGATAATGAGGATCCGGAAAACGGAGACATTAAGTGGGTGCCTGTTTATTGGAGTACATCTGCGAATCCGAATTCCAACCGGATCCGAAGCACCTGGAAGATCGGTTCCAAGGAAGGAATCGACCAGGAGGGAACTTTTAATCTGTATGTTTTCTTCCGCAAATATACCTGCAGGGATTCCAAATGGCAGTCTACGGATAAGATACAGTCTGTACAGTACAAGTTTCAGTCAGCCCCACTTCCTGAAAAATAATACTGTGTGAAGTACGAATATCTCCTTGACATAACAAATATGTAACACACGGAGAAAAGGAGGAAGGTAAATGAAGAAAAAAGTTCTGGCACTTTTTTTAAGTGCTGCACTTTGTGTGACGGTGCTTCCGGCAACCGGTATGGCTGCAGAGTTTGGCAGCGGTGATGCAGAAATCACAGAAAATGCTGGGGACAGCCAGGAAGTGTTTTCCGCAGAGGAAACTACAGAGTCTATGGGAGAGACTGAGTAGCCTGCAGAAGACAGTGAGGATATTTCTGAGGAAATGGTGGATAACTCTTCCGATGCAACCATGGAAGATGTGGAAAACGCGGAAAATGCGGAGAACAGCGAGGATGCTTTCGGCGGAGCTGAGGAAGGAGTTTCAGAAGAGATCTCCAGTGAGGATGATCCGGAAGTATTATTGACAGAACTGATACCTGAAGAAGCAGGAGACAGTATGGAAGAAGAAAACGCAGAAGCTATGTCAGCGTCAGCTCCGGAGCTGACAGTGACACCGACAGCGGGTCCGGAACCGACAGTGACACCGATAACGGGTCCGGAACCGACAGTGACACCGATAACGGATCCGGAACCGACAGTGACACCGACAACGGATCCTGAACTGACAGTGACACCAACACCGGTGCCAAAAATAAACGTAAAATGGACCGGAGAAAAATGGGTAAGCCGCAGTTCTGTGAACGTGACACTTAAAGTTGATGCAAACGGAGCCTGCTACTACAAAGCTGTAGCGAGAAAAAAGGACGGAACTTCTGTTGTTCCGAAGCTTGATATGGGTAGCTCTCGTGTGGTGGTTACCGCAAACAGAAGCTTTGTGATATATCTTAAGAATCTGGATACAGAGAAAGAATTTGATCTGTATCTTAAGGTATTGGGTTCAGACGGAAGAACCAGCAACCTGAAAAAATTAAAGTTGAATTACAGGGGAACCCGCCCGAAATATGATGTGACGCCGACACCGACCTATACACCTTCTATACCGGATGTCAGAGAAAGTGTCGTCAGAGGTTTGGATTCTCCGCTGAAATTTACTCCGAATAAATATTATAATTTTACCGTGACCGGTGCGGGAACTACAAATTCAAATCCCGGGCCCGGAGATGTGAAGTGGGTGCCGGTTTACTGGAGTACTTCACCAAATCCAACCGATAACAGGAAGAATACTACTTGGCGGATCGGATCTGCCAAAGGAATAAACAAAGCCGCAACTTATAACATGTATATCTTTTTCCAGAAGTATGTTTATCAGAAATCTGAATGGAAAAAGACTGATGAAGTACAGTCAGCCGTATACCAGTTCCGGTCCGCGGCCTTAACAACTGTAAAGCTCACCACTCCCGGGCTATCCGGTACTTCCAACAGCCCTGCCGGCATCGTATTCAAATGGAAAAAAGCTGCAAATGCTTCCGGCTATAAGATCTATCGAAGGACCGGAAACAGCAGCAAGTGGGTCAATATCGCTACCGTAAGCGGAAGCAATACGCTGGTCTACACAGACGGATCAGTAAAATCAGGAACCATGTATACCTATACAGTCCGCGCATACAAGGGCTCTGCTTTAAGTGCTTATAACAAAAACGGCAGCCGGATCGTTCGTCTGACAGCTCCGGTGCAGTACAAACCGTCCAGCAAGGCTTCCGGGAAGCTGACTGTCCGCTGGAAAAAAGCAGCTGGTGCTTCCGGCTATCAGATCCAGTATGCGGCATCAAGGTCTATGAGAGGGTCCAGGACAGTGTCCGCTAGTGCACTGACCCGAACACTTTCCGGTTTGAAAAAGGGAAGCACTTATTATGTTCGTATCCGTGCATACAAAAAAGTGAGCGGAAAGACATATTACGGTGCCTGGAGCAGTGTAAAAAATGCAAAAGTAAGGAAATAAGATCTGTAATATCCCGCGGGATCCTCGAAAACAGGATCCTATGCGGGATATTTTCTATTGTGTTACTGAGAACGGAGTGAACAATAACTCTGTTGTTCCTGACATGATTTGTTAAATAATTGTTCATTGTTTTTATAACAGGAAAGTGGTAGAATATATACCATATGTGATCCAGTATAACGGATATCAACAGAGAACTGGAATGATCCAAAATTGGACAGATCAGAGACAGCAGTCTTATTCGAATAAAATGATTGGAGCAGAAACATGAATGTTTTTTCAAAAGTATTTGGAACCCGCAGCCAGCGTGAGGTAAAACGTATCATGCCGCTGGTTGAAAAAACCGAGAGCTATCAGTCTCAGATGCAGCAGCTTACGGATGAGCAGTTACGAGACAAAACAAGAGAATATAAGAAACGTCTTGCAGAAGGTGCAACACTGGATGATCTTCTTCCGGAGGCATTTGCCACCGTACGTGAGGCAGCCAAGCGTGTACTTGGAATGGAGCATTACCGTGTACAGATCATCGGTGGTATCATCCTTCACCAGGGCCGTATCGCCGAGATGAAAACAGGTGAAGGTAAAACTCTTGTTTCCACACTTCCTGCATATCTGAATGCCCTTGAGGGAAAAGGTGTCCACATCGTAACCGTCAACGACTACCTGGCAAAACGAGATGCTGAGTGGATGGGTAAGGTTCACGAGTTCCTTGGCCTGACTGTAGGCGTGGTACTTAACGACATGAAGCCGGAAGAGCGTCGTGCGGCATACGGATGTGACATCACATACGTAACAAACAACGAACTTGGATTTGATTATCTTCGTGACAACATGGTCATCTATAAAGAACAGCTTGTTCAGAGAGATCTTCACTACTGTATCATCGATGAGATCGACTCTGTCCTGATCGATGAGGCACGTACACCTCTGATCATTTCCGGACAGAGCGGCAAGTCCACCAAGCTTTATGAGGTGTGCGATATCCTTGCACAGCAGCTGGAGCGTGGTGAGGCCAGCCATGAGATGACCAAGATGGCAGCCATCATGGGTGAGGAGGTTATCGAGACCGGTGACTTCGTTGTAAATGAGAAAGATAAGATCGTCAACCTTACCGAGCAGGGTATCAAGAAGGTTGAGAAATTCTTTAATATCGAGAACCTGGCAGATCCGGAAAACCTGGAGATCCAGCACAACATCATCCTTGCACTTCGTGCACATAATCTGATGCACAAGGATCAGGATTATGTTGTAAAAGATGACGAGATCCTGATCGTTGATGAGTTTACCGGACGTATCATGCCGGGCCGTCGTTACTCCGATGGTCTTCATCAGGCGATCGAGGCGAAAGAGCATGTGAAGGTTAAGAGAGAGAGCAAGACTCTCGCAACCATTACCTTCCAGAACTTTTTCAACAAATATGACAAAAAAGGCGGTATGACAGGTACAGCCCTCACCGAGGAAAAAGAGTTCCGTGATATCTACGGCATGGACGTTGTAGAGATCCCGACCAACCGTGTAGTACAGCGTAAAGACCTTGACGATGCTGTTTACATGACAAAGAAAGAGAAATTCAACGCCGTTGTAGAGGCAGTTAAGGAAGCGCACGCAAAACATCAGCCGGTACTGGTTGGTACGATCACCATCGAGACTTCCGAGCTTCTCAGCAGAATGCTGAAGAGAGAGGGAATCCCCCACAATGTATTGAATGCCAAGTTCCATGAGCTTGAGGCTGAGATCGTAGCTCAGGCAGGACAGGCAGATGCCGTTACCATCGCGACCAACATGGCAGGCCGTGGTACCGATATCAAGCTTGACGATGTGGCAAGAGAGGCCGGCGGTCTGAAGATCATAGGTACCGAGCGTCATGAGTCAAGACGTATCGATAACCAGCTCCGTGGACGTTCCGGACGACAGGGAGATCCGGGTGAATCCCGTTTCTACATTTCCCTTGAGGATGACCTGATGCGTCTGTTCGGTTCCGAGAGACTGATGAAGGTGTTCACATCCCTTGGTGTTGAGGAGAATGAGCAGATCGAGCACAAGATGCTTTCCAATGCCATCGAGAAAGCCCAGGAGAAGATCGAGTTCAACAACTTCGGTATCCGTAAAAATCTTCTCGACTATGACCAGGTTAACAATGAGCAGAGAGAGATCATCTATGAGGAGCGTCGCCAGGTACTTGACGGTGAGAATATGCGTGATGCCATCTACAAGATGATCACAGATATCGTAGACAGCATGACAGACATGTGTTTTTCCGATGACATGGATTCTTCTGAGTGGGATCTTAATGAGTTCAACACTGCGATCACTCCGATCATCCCGATCCACCCGCTGACCGCAGAGAAGGTAAAAGGCCATAAGAAAGATGAGATCAAGCACATTTTGAAGGAAGAGGCTGTGAAGCTTTATGAAGCGAAGGAGGCTGAGTTCCCGGAACCGGAGCAGCTTCGTGAGCTTGAGCGAGTTGTCCTTCTGAAATGCATCGACAGCAAATGGATGGATCACATCGATGATATGGAAATGCTCCGTCAGGGTATCGGTCTGATGGCATACGGCCAGAGAGATCCGGTTGTTGAGTACAAGATGAACGCATTCGAGATGTTTAACAGCATGATCAGCTCCATTCAGGAAGACACTGTACGTATGCTGTATCATGTTCATGTGGAGCAGAAGATCGAGCGTGAGCAGGTTGCTAAGGTAACCGGCACAAACAAAGATGACAGCGCAGGCCCGAAGAAACCGGTTCAGCGAAAAGAAGATAAAGTATACCCGAATGATCCATGCCCATGCGGAAGCGGCAAGAAATACAAACAGTGCTGCGGACGTAAGGCTGCCAAGATCTGAGAATAAAGATAAAAATAGTCTCACCCGGATGATGTGGTGGGGCTATTTTTTCTGGGATTTCTGTTACATAGGAACAGAGTACAGCGAATATTAAATAATAGTCATATAGACTTGTCTGATTTTTTATATGCTGCGTTGTCGTCAATCGCCGTAGCCACCGCTACGCTTCATTCTCCCGCCCTGCATATGAGAAAGTCATCCTGCGTCAATAGAGCAGATACTTAATTTTCGCTGTAAGAGAAGGGACATGATAATATGGCAATTATAAAAACTGCAATTCTTCAGACACATGTATATACTGATAAATTTCGCAATATCACCCAGGCAGCAGAACTTCTTGCCAGCCCGGAGCTTCAGGGGATCGATCTGGCAGTCCTGCCCGAAATGTTCTGCTGCCCCTACGAAAATAAATACTTTCCGGAATATGCCGAAATTGAGGGCGGAGATACCTGGGAAAAATGTTCCCGACTGGCGGCAGAACACGGAATTTATCTCGTAGCAGGAAGTATGCCGGAGAGAGATGAAGCCGGCAATATTTATAACACTTCCTATGTCTTTGACAGAAATGGTCATCAGATCGGTAAGCACCGGAAGATGCATCTTTTTGACATTGATGTAAAAGGCGGTCAGTATTTTAAAGAATCCGATACCCTGACACCGGGAGACCAGGTGACGGTTTTTGATACAGAATTTGGAAAGATGGGCCTTTGCATCTGTTACGACTTCCGTTTTCCGGAGCTTGCCAGGCTGATGGTGGACGAAGGCGCCCAGGTAATCATCGTGCCGGCTGCTTTTAACATGACAACAGGGCCCCTTCACTGGGAGCTGATGTTCCGCCAGAGAGCCGTGGATAACCAGGTATACACCATCGGAGCTGCCCCCGCCAGAGACCTGAACGCCGGGTATCATTCCTGGGGCCACTCCATTGCCGCAGACCCCTGGGGAAAAGTCCTCATGGAGATGGAAGAAAAGCCGGACGTGGAGATAGTGGAACTGGATCTGGACGAGGTAAAAAAAGTCCGGGAGCAGCTGCCGCTTCTGAAGCACAGGAGAGGGGATATTTACGCCCTGACCACGTTTTCGTTGTAATTTCCATGCCCATATGGTATTGTATAAGACAGGCAGGAAATCCTGTATCAATATATAGAAAGAAGGTGAAGCTGTGGTTGAGTTAGATCAGTTCAAGAGTATTCTTGCAACATACACAGAGCCATTAGTGGAAGTGAGGGATTCACTTTGACCTCGCTAACAAAGAGCAGAAGGTCGAAGAATTAGAGCGCGAGATGGAAGCGCCTGATTTCTGGGATAATGCGGAAGCATCCCAGATGAAGATGAAACAGTTAAAGAGTCTCAAGGACGATATTGAGACATACCATAATCTGGAAACGCAGATGGAAGATATGGAAACCATGATCGAGATGGGATATGAGGAGAATGATCCTGAGATCGTCCCTGAGATCCAGGAAATGCTGGACGAGTTCCAAGCAAGCTTTGACAGCATCCGTGTGAAGACACTCCTTTCCGGAGAGTACGACGGAGAGAACGCCATCATCAAGCTGAACGCAGGAGCCGGCGGAACAGAGGCCTGCGACTGGTGCGGAATGCTTTATCGTATGTACAGCAGATGGGCGGAGAAGAAAGGCTTTGCGCTGGAGGTCCTGGATTACCTTGACGGTGATGAGGCCGGTGTGAAATCCGTAACCTTCCAGGTGAACGGAGAGAACGCCTACGGTTATCTGAAATCCGAGAAGGGTGTTCATCGTCTTGTACGTATTTCTCCGTTTAATGCAGCAGGAAAGAGACAGACTTCATTTGTATCCTGCGATGTTATGCCGGATATCAAGAAGGATCTGGACGTAGAGATCAATGACGATGATATCCGTATCGATACCTACCGAAGCAGTGGTGCCGGTGGACAGCATATCAACAAGACATCCTCTGCGATCCGTATCACCCATTTCCCGACAGGAATCGTGGTACAGTGCCAGAATGAACGTTCTCAGCACATGAACAAGGACAAGGCCATGCAGATGCTGAAGGCCAAGCTGTATCTGCTGAAACAGCAGGAAGCCGAGGAGAAGCTTTCCGGCATTCGAGGCGAAGTGACAGATATCGGCTGGGGAAACCAGATCCGTTCCTATGTCCTGCAGCCATACACCATGGTAAAAGACCATAGAACCAATGAAGAAACCGGTAATGTTGACGCAGTTCTGGACGGTGGTATTGACATTTTTATCAATGCATACCTGAAATGGATCGCGCTGGCGAAAAAGAAAGAATAACATTACTGTCACGGAACCCCATAAAGACAGAGAAAAGGACTCCGCAGGCAAAAAAGCGCTTGTGGAGTTTCTTTTATTATGATAATATATCTCTTGTACAAAAACAGTTGTCTTTATGAAACGGACAGGAGGCTGCTGGCCACAATGTGAACAGCAGTCAGAGAGGTTGCTATGCAGAAACAGGTTGAAAAGAAAAAATACTATGTAGTAAGAGAACGGGCAGTGCCGGAGGTACTTCTCAAGGTGGTTGAGGCCAAGAGACTGCTGGAATCCAAACGGGTGGCTACTGTTCAGGAAGCTGCTGAAAGGACCGGGATCAGCCGCAGTTCTTTTTACAAATATAAGGACGATATTTTTCCTTTCCACGAGGAGACCAAGGGAAAGACCATCACCTTTATCATTCAGATGGACGATGAGCCGGGGCTTTTATCAATGGTGCTGCAGACGATTGCCCGTTTTCACGGTAATATCCTGACCATACATCAGAGTATTCCCATTAACGGAGTCGCAACGCTGACGCTGAGCGTTGACATCCTTCCGGGAGAAGGCGACGCAGAGGCTATGGTGGAGAATATTGAGCAGAGAGACGGTATACACTATTTGAAAATTTTAGGCAGGGAGTAAGCATATGATAAACATAGCAGTATTAGGCTACGGTACAGTAGGAAGCGGAGTTGTTGAAGTCATCAACACCAATCATGAGAGCATTAACAAGAGAGCCGGAGATGAGATTAACATCAAGTACGTTCTTGATTTAAGAGATTTTCCGGGAGATCCGGTTGAGAAAGTTCTGATTCATGATTATGAAGTGATCGTAAACGATCCGGAGGTAGATATTGTTGTTGAGGTTATGGGCGGGATCGAGCCGGCTTATACCTTTGTAAAAAGAGCGCTTCAGGCAGGAAAGAGCGTAAGCACATCCAATAAGGCTCTGGTAGCCAAGCATGGTTCCGAGCTCATGGAGATCGCAAAAGAAAAAAATATCAATTTCCTTTTTGAGGCAAGCTGCGGCGGCGGTATCCCGATCATTCGTGCACTGAATTCTTCACTGACAGCAGATGAGATCGATGAGATCACAGGAATCCTTAACGGAACCACCAACTACATGCTTTACAAGATGAGCACAGAGAACTGTGATTTTGATACGGTTCTGAAGGAAGCTCAGGCAAAGGGCTATGCAGAGGCAGATCCGACTGCAGACGTAGGAGGTGCTGACGCATGCCGTAAGATCGCCATCCTTTCTTCACTTGCATACGGAAAATTCCTGAATTACGAGGATATTTATACAGAAGGAATCACAAAGATCACACCGGCAGATATGGAATATGCAAAAGAGCTTGGCATGACTATCAAGCTTCTTGCCACAAGCCGCAGGATCGGAGATTCTTTCTATGCAATGGTAGCGCCGTTCCTGGTAGGCCAGAGTAGCCCGCTTTACAGTGTAAATGATGTGTTTAATGCAGTATTTGTGCACGGAAATGTTCTTGGAGATGCCATGTTCTACGGAAGCGGAGCAGGTAAGCTTCCGACTGCAAGTGCAGTAGTTGCAGATGTTGTGGATGAAGCAAAGCATCTCCACAGAAATATCATGACAAACTGGAGCAGCTATGCCTTGAAGCTTATGGATATGGATGAAGTTGAGGGACGTTTCTTCGTACGTGTGTCTGATACTACTATGGATGAAGTGGAAAAAGCTTTTGGTGATGTACAGACCATCGAGCCGGATGACCTTCCGGACGAATTCGGATTTATCACACCGGTGATGAAGCAGGCTGAATATTATGAGAAGATCAGCAAGCTCACCGGAAAAGTACTGGCAATGATCCGTGTAAAGGATTGATGCCGAAGGGAAGAAAAGAACATGTTGATTGTAAAAAAATTCGGCGGTACTTCTGTGGCAAACAAAGAGCGTATCTTTAATGTTGCCAGAAGATGTATCGAAGATTACAAAAAAGGAAACGACGTGGTGATCGTGCTTTCTGCAATGGGTAAGTATACCGATGAGCTGATCACCATGGCAAAGGATATCAATGACAAACCTCCGAAACGTGAGATGGATATGCTTTTTACCATCGGAGAGCAGATGTCAGTGGCACTGATGTCCATGGCTATGGACAGTCTGGGAGTACCGGCTGTTTCTCTGAACGCCTTTCAGGTAGCTATGCACACAACAAGTGCACATGGCAGCGCACGCCTGAAAAAGATCGAGGCGGCACGTATCCGCAGAGAGCTGGATAACCGCAGGATCGTTGTGGTCACAGGCTTCCAGGGCATTGATAAATATAATGACTATACCACACTTGGACGTGGCGGTTCTGATACCACAGCTGTAGCTCTTGCGGCAGCGCTTCATGCAGATGCCTGTGAGATCTATACCGATGTGGACGGTGTTTATACCGCTGACCCGCGTAAGGTTCCGAATGCCCGCAAGCTTAAGGAGATCACTTACGATGAAATGCTGGATCTGGCAACTCTGGGTGCGGGAGTGCTTCATAACCGTTCTGTGGAGATGGCAAAGAAATACGGCGTGCCGCTGGTGGTACGTTCCAGTCTCAACAACAGCGAAGGAACTGTGGTAAAGGAGGAAGTAACAGTGGAGAGAATGCTGATCAGCGGTGTTGCTCTGGATACAGATGCAGTACGTATTGCTGTGATCGGACTTAAAGATTCACCAGGAGTGGCATTTAAGCTTTTTGATACCCTGGCTAAGAAAAATATCAATGTGGATATGATCCTTCAGTCTATCGGCCGTGCCGGAACCAAGGACATTTCCTTTACTGTTGATAAAAATGATCTGGACGATGCAATGGGTGTTCTGGAAGCTAACCAGGCACGCATCGCCTATTCTGAGCTTCATGCGGAGAAAAACATTGCCAAGCTTTCTATTGTAGGAGCAGGTATGATGAGCAATCCGGGTGTTGCTGCAAAAATGTTCGAGAGCCTTTACAATGAGGGTGTGAACATCAATATGATCGCAACATCTGAGATCCGTGTGACGGTTCTCATTAACGAGAAAGATGGCGTACGTGCCATGAATGCGGTACATGATGCGTTTAATCTTGCAGACTAAACAGATGTGAAATATGAGAATATGATATATCTGAAGTAAAAAATGACAGGGCGGAGGCTTGGATGAGTCTCCGCCTTCTATAACGAAGGGATACAGAATTATGAGAAAAAATCTGAAGGGCTGTAAGAAGCTGGCAGGGGAAACTCTGGCCGGTAATTTTACGGTCCCTGTGATCGGGAGTATTGCGGTTGCGGCGATGAGCGCAGTTTCAAGCTATATTTCCACAGCACTTTTTCCGGGAGATTCCCTGTATGCGATCATTGGAGGAGAGGTATTCAGCTTTGTCCTTTCTCTGGTGATTTGTATTTTTTCCGCAGGACTTTACCGGATCTATCTGAATATTTCCAGAAGGGAAGCCTACTCTTTCGGAGACCTTCTGTACTTTTTCAGCCATCAGCCGGATCATGTGATCGTGGCATCCTTTGTGCTGGCATTGATCAATCTGGTGACATCACTTCCACTGGCGTGGTTTTCTTTTACAAGCAATATGGGAAATACAACGGAGGAGCAGATGAACTGGGCAGTAACTTACATGCTGCTCACACTTCTCGGGTTCGCGCTGAACCTGCTGGCAGCTATGCCGTTCACCATGAGCTATTACATCCTGTCCGATAATTCGGACATAAAAGGAGTGCAGGCACTGAAAGCCAGTGCAAAGCTTATGAAGGGACATTACTGGGAATATATGAAAATGCTCTTAAGTTTTGTTCCGTGGATCATTTTTTCCATATTTACATTGTATCTGGCACTGATCTGGCTGGTGCCTTATATAGAAACCTGTATGGCAGTTTTCTATCGGAATATTTCCGGAGAGTTTGATGAACCTCCAGAGGATCCTTATCCTCCGGTAACTCCGATCCCACAGTTCCACGATGAAACCGAAGCCTGATCGCCTTCCGGAGGATGTTTTCCCTTTCCGGGAGGATGCATGAGACGCAGGTGATGCCCTTTCCGGGGGGATGCTTGAGACGCAGGTACTTTCCCTTTCAGGGGGACCATTTTGGCATGGGCAGGTACGAGGGGGAAAGCACTCAAAGTTGCGAAGCCCGCTTTTCCCCCTCGAGCTCCCCCTTTCCGGGCACGCAGCTATTGTAGGCTGTAGAAATATGTGAAGATATTGGAGGGGCGATGGATTCTACTACGTTGGCTGTGGAAGGTTGAGCCGATTTATGCTGACGTAAATATATTGGCGAAGCCTGTTCCTGAATAACAGCGATACACCACAATCCAGAGAACAGGCCCGCTACGCAGGCCACTTTCCCATTCAGCCAGAAGCAATAAACAGTGAAGAAGCAATAAACAGTGCCGAAGCAACAATCGGCTCAGCCTGTCACTGCCGATACAGCAGAATACAGGACTGAGCCGATACACTTACACATTCCACAACGCATCACAGCGGCGTGGCCAGGAGGGGAAGAGCGCGAGAAGGGGAGACGGCCTTCGCAACTATGAGTGCTTCCCCTTCTCGCAAATTACCCACTTTCAAAAAGTGAAAACTATAATCCAAAAAAATCAAATCATCCAATTTCCTCTCACTTCAAAAGGTGAAAACTACAATCCCAAAAAATCAAATTACCCAATTTATCTCACTTTCAAAAAGTGAAAACTATAATCCAAAAAAATCAAACCATCCAATTTCCTCTCACTTCAAAAGGTGAAAACTACAATCCCAAAAAATCAAACTATCCAATTTATTTCACTTCAAAAAGTGAAAACTATAATCTAAAAAATCAAACCACATAATTATAGATTCAAAGGAAGTCGTCCCACAACCTCCTTTGTCAACCCACCTATGAGAATCCCCGCCAGGACTCCTGCCACCAGCAGTGCCGGTGCATAAACCATCAAACTCGTATTGCTCACCACGATCATGGCAACGATCAGCTGCCCGATATTATGTGTGACACCACCGGCTACACTGATACCGATCAGACTGAAGCCGGAATGTTTTTTCAAAAGCTCCATCACAGTCAGGCTAAGCGCAGCGCCAGCCAGACTATACAAAATACTGAACAGATTTCCAAACATAAATCCGATCACCAGGATTCTGACAACGGACACGAGAGCCGCTTCTTTAAAGGAATATCGGTCCAGTATAAAAAGCACCGCCAGGTTTGCAAGCCCGAGCTTGATACCCGGAATCCCTGTAAATACAGGGACCAGAGACTCCACATATCCAAAAATGATCGCTACTGCGGCAAATAATCCGAGATAAGCTGTTTTTCGTTTCATAAATAAATCCTTTCATTTGTTGCAGGAATATCGTTGCAGAAATAGCACAGACAGAATACCGTCTGTCAGAGAAAACTCTACGGAGAACACACATTGCGCATATTCTCCGGAAATTTTATGTCACCGCATCAATTTTAGGCGAACTCTCCGAATCCGAATCCTCTGCAGTATTTTCCCCTTCTATCACAACCTTATTAGGAAGGCAGATGATGGAACCGCCGTGCTCGTCCACAGCCTTCTGTTTCATACAGTAATGATCCGGGCAGGTTGCTTCGATCATTGTAACTTTTCCATCTTTGATTTCGCAGACATTGGTGTCCCCGATGTGGATAATCTGGTCCTGGGAAAGCGAATAGGTTCCGAATTCTTTTCCGTCAACGGTAATACGGATCGTATTATGGGAACGTTTCCCCGCAATCTGAAAACCAAGCCAGAGAACCCCCGCCAGAATCAGGATCCCGGCAATAAAAATCAATTCTTTTTTCTTCAAAACAAATCTCCATTTCTGTTACAGATTCAGAAAAAATCATATCATAATCGAAATTAAAAGGCAAACATAAGTTAATGATATCTAACCATAATTCATACAGCTGTTCCCAACGGAAAGGGAGGAGTGGCGAAAAAATTCATATTGGAAAAAGTTATAAACTACTAACAAAAGTGTAGACAAGAAAAAAAACAGGTGATATAATACCTAACTGTAAGTTAGCATCGTCTAATTTTGCAAAAAAGATTAATCAAAACTAATTTATGTATATGGATAAAAACTATATAATTTATCCAAAAAACAGTTATACGCAGATTGAGGGAATAGATCGAGAGCATCTGACGCAGCAATATATGTTCGCACAGCTGAGCCTGATGCAGCAATTTACAGAATTGTTTAAGATACAAGGGAGAAAAGAGATGAAAAATCAGAATTTTTATATGAGAGTGATCTCCTTACTGCTGGTGATCCTGGCTGTACTTTTTTATAGCAGCAGCATGAAAGCCCAGGCAAATGAAAAAGAGATCGCGGCTCTGACAGATAAGGTAGATACACTTCAGGAGCAGCAGAATGAACTTCTCAGTGCGCTGGAGACGAGTTATGTAAATCGTATGCAGAATCAGACGGCATCTGCAGGATCAGGCAGCAGTGATGCAGATACAGCAGGCGATGACAAAACAACAGATACTTCAGACGGCAATGTATCCGATGCAGACGCAGAGGACACAGCAACCGCAGATTCCGATAATGTATATAAAGATGGAACCTATACAGGAGAAGCAGAGGGATACGGCGGGACCATTCAGGTGGAGGTGACACTTACCGGTGATGAGATTACATCCATCAATGTAGTCAGCGCCCCAGGTGAGGACAGTGCATATCTTTCACAGGCAGAGAGTGTGATCGATTCCATCCTGAGTGCTCAGAGTACAGATGTGGATACCGTATCCGGAGCGACGTTCAGCTCCACAGGAATCCTGAACGCAGTGGATGCGGCACTTGGAAAGGCGGAAAACTCATGAAAAAAAGACAGCGGGAGGTAAGGCTGATGCGTGCGGGAATACAGCTGGCATTTTTTATTGCCGCCCCGTCTCTGTTTTCTACAGCCTTTGCAGGTATCAAATCGATCTTTCTTGCCATTGCGGCCGGTCAGCCGGTGGAGTGGAATTCCTTTCTGACTGTAACGGCAGTGCTTCTGATCTTTACCTGCTTTTTCGGAAGACATTTCTGCGGATATGTGTGTGCATTCGGATCTTTCGGAGATGCCGTATATGAAGGCTTTTCCTGGATCCGGATGAAATGCTTTCACAAAAAAAAGAAACCGGCTCTTTCCGAAAAAATGGTTCACGGGCTTCAGAAAGTCAAATATATCGTACTGGCACTGATCCTGCTTTCCTGCCTTACAGGTGTATACGGAAAGCTTACGGGAACCAGCCCGTGGGATGTTTTTTCTATGCTCACGGCAGGACGGCTCCCGAACAGCAAATATCTGGTGGGAATTGTGCTCCTGGTGCTGATCATTGTGGGAATGTGTACACAGGAAAGGTTTTTCTGCCAGTTTCTCTGTCCCATGGGAGCGGTTTTTGCATTAATGCCAATCCTTCCGGGTGCACTGTTTCGGAGAAACCGTGAGAAATGTCCGCCGAAATGTGGTCTCTGTAAAAAAAGATGTCCGGCTCATCTGGATATCGACGGCGACACAGGCAGATCCGGCGAATGTCTTTGCTGCCACGCATGTGCCGCAGCATGCCCGAGAAAAAATATTCACATTGGAACAATTGAGGAAAAATGATCTATGAGATATCAGGCTCTGAAAAAGAAAACTTTTCTGGCAGCAGCTACATTTACAGGAATTGCGGTGTTGTTTCCTGTGCTGTGCATGGCTGCTTCGGAAAATGATGTACAGACATATACCGATACAGATTTTGCAATGGATACTGTGGTATCAGAAACACTCTATACCACAGGTGACGATATAAACAGTAAGCTGACAGCTGTGCTGACAGATGTGGAGACGAACCTTCTTTCCTGGACCAATGAGAAGTCCCAGATCTATAAGGTGAATGCAGACAGCGGAAAAGATACGGAGATTTCCGACGAGCTTTCCGGATACCTGAAACGTCTTCTGAAGATCGCAGAGGATTCTGACGGAGCCTTTGACCCAACCATCGGGAAGCTGATCCGCCTGTGGGATATTGGAGGGGAAAACCAGAAAATTCCGGAAGAAGCAGAAATTAAGAATGTTCTGAAGGATTCCGGGTATCAGAAGATTTTTCTTGACGGAAATACGGTCCACATGGAGGAGGGCTGTTCTCTGGATCTTGGAGCAGCGGGAAAGGGTATTGGCTGTGACCGGATCCTTAAAGAGCTGGAAACACAGAAGGATGTAACAGCAGCACTTATGAATCTGGGAGGAAGCAGTGTCATGACCTACGGAAGCAAGCCGGATGGTTCTTCCTGGAATGTGGCAGTGACAGATCCCAGAGCTGAAAATGAGGATGACTATCTTGGTGTGGTTGCCTTAAATGGTACAGAATTTCTTTCCACATCCGGAGATTATGAGAAATATTTTATCGAAAATGGTGTAAGGTATCACCACATTATGGACCCGTCTACCGGCTATCCGGCAGAAAGCGGAGTGACCGGGGTAACGGTAGTCTGTGACTCAGGTCTGGAGGCAGATGCGCTTTCCACAGCATGTTTTGTGCTGGGGGTGGAAAAAGGGACACAGCTGTTGAAAGCTTACGGTGCAGACGGACTTTTTGTGGATGAAGACCATCATGTGTATCTCACTGAGGGGATGAAGGAGCGGTTCAGCCTGCTTGCGGATTCCTATAGTGTGGAGGATATTGCAGAGTGAAGCTGATCTCCCGGCGATCCGGTTTATGACTGTTTGGCAGAGGGGAATGCTCATATCCGCTGTACTTGCGATAGTAAACCTGGAAAGGGTTCTATAAATATATCATATTTTTAGGAGGAATAAGCAATGCAGAAGTGGAATCTATTGAAAAAAACAGCTCCATGCATTTTAAGTCTTGCAGTGGCAGCAACAACCTTTCCGACCGCTGTAATGGCATCTGATCTTGATGCAGCCGTGGTTTCCGAGGCAGAGACAGGAGATACGGAGGATTTTAGCACAGAGGATACTGAAGCTGTAGCAGAAGAAGCTATAGAGGATGCTGCAGACATAACAGAAGAAGCAGCAGAGGATGCAGCAGTGCCAGAAGCTGTTGCAGACGAGACAGAGGATATCCAGCAGGAAGATACAGCAGAGGAAGCAGACCCGTTCTCTACAGGGGAAGAGGATTTCACAGAAGGCGATGAAGTGGCGGAAGCATTTTCCGATTCTGACCAGCTGACAGGCGAGTATCAGTACGTATATGCAGGACTTACCTGGGGTGAGTACTGGGCAGCAGAAGGCGTATATGCAGCTGGAGATACAAGCTCTTCAGAAGAGAAGGATTCACATAGTGAGTTTGATACAGGAGCTTTTGATACAGTAACAAGAGCGACTGCAAATCATGGACTCCACAGAGGAAGCTATCAGACAGAAGCTACGATCATTGCTGAAGACGGAACCAGATTCGACGTATCCTACTGGGAGGATAAAGGAAGCACACTTTATCTTACAGACGGTTCCAAGGTAAAATGGAACAGAGGCAGTATAACAACAGAAGATGGAAAAACCTATACGATGGATCATTATGAGATATATGGTCTGAAATATGTTCCGGTAGCAGTTAAGACCGCAGATTTTGCAGATTTCTGCAAAAAGTATAATGTCGTACAGGATGGAGCTGTGCTCTCCGGAGGATACAGTGAAAACAATCTCCAGTATTACAAAGGCCTTGTGGCAGACGTAAATGCACAGACAAATGGTCTGAAATATGCGGAGAAAAATGGTGACGGCTTTACATTTACAGCAAGAAAATCAGACGGAACAGCTTCCGGTATCAAGGATCAGGCGTTAAAAACAGCAACAGAGATCAAGCCGAGTGTAAAAGCAGCAAGCGGAAGCTACGGCGAATTCCTCCGTGTGGATCTCAATGGAAATTATGGCGATCTTGGTGCAAATATGCAGGCTGTACGCTGGGATTATTATGGAGATGATTCCACATATACAAAATGCCTCGCTTCTTATGGAACCAAGTTTGCCGCAGATAACTGGATGCATAAAGCAATGGGAATCCAGCTTGGACTTACAAAATCTGCACGCTGCAAGCTTCCGGGAGGAACAGACGGAACAGGATACTGGAAACTGACAGTGTATGCTCTTGGATATAATGACTATACCTACAGCTTCCAGGCAACTGCAGAGAATATCGTAAATCCTACAATGGAGCCAACTGATTTTACAAGTCTTAAAACAGAAGTGGAAGCTGCAAAGGCTCTGGCAGAGGCAGATTACACAATTGCAACCTGGAAGTCCTTTGCCGGTGAGCTTCAGGAAGCAGAAGACATTCTTGCAAAAACAGATGCAAGTCAGGCTGAGGTAAATGAAGCACTTGAACATCTTCAGGGAGCAGAGAAAGAGCTTCAGAAGGTAACAGTTACACTTGATAAGACAGCAGCAGCTGTATACACAGGAAAAACAACGACTCTTAAGGCAACAACAAATGACAGCGATGCAGCAGTAACATTTAAGTCCGGCAACACAAAGGTTGCAACAGTAAGCAGCAAGGGTGTTGTTAAAGGCGTAAAAGCCGGAACAGCAGTTATCACAGCAAAGGTCGGAAATGCCACAGCAACCTGCAAGGTAACAGTAAAAGCTTCTACAATTAAATTTGCAAAGGCTTCCGTAACGATCTACAAAGGAAAAACAGCAACTGTAAAAGCAACTGCAACACCATCTGCAACTGTAAAATACACAAGCAGCAACACAAAGGTTGCAACCGTAAACAGTAAAACAGGTGTTGTAAAAGGAATTAAAGCAGGAACCGTTACGATTACAGCAAAGGCAGGAGCCCTGAAGACAACCTGCAAAGTAGTTGTCAAGAATCCTGCATTCAGTCTTGTAAAATCTTCTGCAACGATCAAAAAAGGTAAAACAACAACCATCAGATCCAAAGCAGCACCTGCAGGTAAGGTTACATATACAAGCAGCAATAAAAAAGTTGCAGCTGTAAACAGCAAGGGTGTTGTAAAGGGAATCAAAAAAGGTAAAGCAACGATCACAGTGAAATGCAACGGAATTACAAAGAAATTTGTGGTAACAGTTAAATAATTTCACTGTTGAACCGAATGTGATCACAGATATCCGGGAGCCTCTGCCGCAGACATAGAGCAATGTCTGCGGCAGAGGTCTGCTGATTTCTGAAGAGCAATGTCTGACAGAGGCCGCAAGAAAAGAGGAGAGAGTAAGGAAGCATGGAAAAAGATCTGAAAGATAAAAAGCAGGAGGAAAAAAATACTCCGAAGATACCCTGGACCAAGCTGGTCCCTGCAGCTGCTGTGATTGCGGCGCTTGTGTTTTCAGGCATAAAGGCGAAGGGCTCTGATGGAGAGACAGAAGCAGTCGGGCAGGCAGAGACGACCGTAATGTCCGCTTCAGAGCTGGAAAAATATCTCGGGTATGAAAAAGAAAATACTGTTTCTGACAGCACAGCTGAGAAAAACAGTACAACAAAAAAGAAAAGCTCATCGAAAAAAAGTTCAAAAAAAACAGCAGCGAAAAAAAGCTCCGGTACAAGAAAGGTTTCCGAATCTGCAAAAAGCAATGCCGGCGCCGCAGGACAGGGAACCACGCAGACACCGGTAGCAAGCGTTCCGGCAGATGGATATAAGGACGGTACGTATGAAGGAAGCGGAACCGGATTTGGCGGGACGATTCGCGTGAGAGTAACAATCAGCGGTGGAAAGATTGCGGCCATAGATATTCTGGAGGCATCTGGAGAAACTGAGTCGTATTTTGCGTCAGCTCAGGGTGTGATCAGCAGGATGATCGCCGGAAATACACCGAATGTAGATGCAGTAAGTGGAGCAACCTATTCCTCCAACGGAATCATCCAGGCAGTTCAGAATGCCCTCTCCCAGGCAGCGGCAGATGGAAACAGCCAGCAGGTCACCCCTACACCTGCAGCAACTGCTTTACCAACTCCGACATCAGCTCCGTCACCTACAAAAAAACCATCTCCTACAAAGAAACCGGAAGATCCGGACAGTCCCCAAAAATATCTGGACGGTAAATATACAGCTTCGGCAAAGGGCTTCAATGGAGACGTGAAAGTAATTGTGACCATCAAGGATGGCGTGATCGAAGCCCTGAAACAGGAAAATACGGACACGGAGCAGTTTTTTGAAAAAGCATGGAGCGTGCTGGAGGAACAGATCATTGGTACGGATTCTGTAGATGATATTGATGCAGTCAGCGGAGCAACCTATTCCTCCAACGGAATTCTCAACGCTGTAAAAAAAGCTCTTAAAGAAGCGATCAATCCGGAGTATGGAAAGAAACCGACACCAACTCCGACAAAGAAACCGACACCAAAGCCAACAGCCACACCGAAACCTACGGCAACGCCGAAACCAACAGCCACACCGAAGCCAACAGAGACGCCGGCAGCAACCCCGACGCCGGACGACCCGGATGTGACGCCGGTTCCTGAAAAACCCAATGTAACTCCAATACCAGGGACAGATGAGCCGGATGCAACACCGGAGCCAACGGAAGCACCGGAACCGGTGGGAATGTACAGAGATGGAACGTATACAGGCTCGGCTTTTGGATATGGAGGAAAAACATATCTGACAATTACGATCTCAGGAGGCCAGATCGCATCCATTGAGCAGACAAATCAGGATACACCGGAATTTTTTGATCCTGCATGGAGCACGATCTATTCTCAGATCATGGCAAACCAGTCGGCGGATGGGATCGATACTGTCAGCGGAGCCACATATTCCTCCGAAGGGATCCTGGACGCTGCACAAAAGGCCCTTGCCCAGGCAAAGAATTAACCGGGTGAACGTTGGAGTAGCTATAAACATCTGAATCTAAGCCAATAATAAGAGGTGAAAGAAACCTCTGGACTTCTTGATTTTTTTGAAGTTCAGAGGTTTTTTGCTAGGTTTCTGAAATTGCTTCTATAAATCGATAAAAAAATAACAGGAATATATACAGAATAATAGGAAAAATATCAGAAAATATAAGCGGTTTAAATAATTTGAAATGCAAATTAACGGGGATTAACCTGAGAAATACAATAAAATTTTTATTGCACAGGGCAATGTTTTATGTTATGTTTGAATGTGTGTAATTAAAGTTGTTATTAAAATGACAAACAACGCTGAAAGGAGAACAAATATGAGCAGTAAAATTACGATCATCGGAGCAGGAAGTGTAGGAGCAACTATCGCTTATACCTTATCACAGAGGAGTATTGCATCAGAGATCGTTCTGATCGATATTAACAAAGATAAGGCTGAAGGTGAGGTTATGGATATTGAGCAGGGAACCAGTTTCCGTGAGCCGATCTCCATCGTGGCAGGAGATTACCCGGATGCTGCAGATTCTGACATTGTGATCATCACTTCCGGTATTGCCAGAAAACCGGGACAGACTCGCATCGAGCTGACACAGACCAACGTTAACATTATGAAGAATATTACTCCGGAGATCGTAAAGGTGGCTCCCAAAGCGCTTTATATTATCGTAAGTAATCCATGTGATATTATGACTTATGCATTTGCAAAGCTTTCCGGACTGCCGGAAAATCAGATCCTTGGTTCCGGAACCGCCCTGGATACGGCCCGTCTCCGCTGCAGACTTTCTCAGCACTACGGTGTATCTGAGAAAAACATCCACGCCTATGTATTCGGAGAGCATGGAGATACTTCCTTCGTACCGTGGTCCAGAGCCTTTGTTGCAGGTGCGACCCTTGATGAGTTTGACAAGATCGTTCATGAGGATCAGAAAGATCTGCAGCCACTTGACAGAGAAGAGGTTCTGGAGTATGTTCATACTTCAGGATCAACTGTGATCGCCAAGAAGGGTGCTACATTTTATGCGGTAGCCGTATCTGTTTGCAGACTTTGCTCGCTTCTTCTTGCAGCATCTGATACAATAGTCAGTGTATCAACCATGCTTCACGGAGAGTACGGTGTTGAAGACGTATGTCTTAGTACCATGGCTTCTATCGGACCGGAAGGTGTAAAACGTATCGTTCGTGTTCCGCTGACCGAGGAGGAGACAGAGAAGCTTCATGCGAGCGCCAATGCTCTGAAGGACGTGATCGCACAGATTGATCTTTGATAAATGTCAGAAGCTGTGTAAAGAGGAAAAAGCAGCCTCAGGCAAATTTGAAACAACGGGAGAAAGATAAAAATGGATATTATTCAGGTAATTACCAGAGAATTGAACGTTGAGAAATGGCAGGTCGAGGCAGCGGTTAAGCTGATCGATGAAGGCTGCACCATTCCTTTTATTTCCAGATACCGTAAGGAAGCAACCGGTACACTGAACGATGAACAGCTTCGTAATCTTAATGAGAGACTTACTTATTTAAGAAATCTTGAGGATAAAAAGGCTCAGGTTCTGGGCAGCATCGAGGAGCAGGGCAAGCTGACTCCGGAGCTGAAGAAACAGATCGAGGCAGCGCAGACACTCGTTGTGGTAGAGGATCTTTACCGTCCGTACCGCCCGAAGCGCCGTACACGTGCCATCATCGCCAGGGAAAAAGGTCTGGGACCTCTGGCCGACATCATCCTTCTCCAGATGACGAAGAAACCTCTTGAAGAAGAGGCAAAAGCATTTCTTTCTGAGGAAAAAGAAGTCAAAACTGTGGAAGAGGCCATCAGCGGTGCCAGAGATATCATTGCAGAACACATTTCTGATGAAGCAGATTATCGTATCAGTATCCGTAAGAGAACAATGGATAAGGGAACTATATGTTCCACCGCAAGAGATGAGAAGGAGCAGTCTGTATACGAGATGTATTATGACTTTGAGGAGCCGGTGAAAAAGCTTGCAGGTCATCGTGTCCTTGCTCTGAACCGTGGTGAGAAAGAGAAATTCCTTACTGTGAAGATCCTTGCACCTGAGGAAGAGATCATCCGTTATCTTGAAAAACAGGTGATCGTCCGCGATAATCCATACACTACACCTGTTCTGAAAGAAGCCATTGAGGACAGCTATAAACGTCTCATCGGACCGGCTATTGAGCGTGAGATCCGAAGTGCCCTTACAGAGGCAGCAGAGGACGGTGCCATCCATGTCTTTGGCAAAAATCTGGAGCAACTTCTCATGCAGCCTCCAATTGCAGGACAGGTAGTTCTTGGCTGGGACCCTGCCTTCCGTACCGGATGCAAGCTGGCAGTGGTAGATCCTACCGGAAAGGTTCTGGATACCACAGTTATTTATCCCACAGCACCAACCAATGAGACCAAGATCCGTGCCGCAAAGGAAACCCTGAAAAAGCTTATCAGCAAATATCATGTGACACTGATCTCTGTAGGAAACGGAACGGCATCCAGAGAATCCGAGCAGATCATCGTGGAGCTTCTTAAGGAAATCCCTGAAAAGGTCCAGTATGTTATCACCAACGAGGCAGGTGCTTCTGTATATTCCGCAAGCAAGCTTGCTACGGAAGAATTCCCGAATTTCGATGTTGGACAGAGAAGCGCCGCATCCATCGCAAGACGTGTACAGGATCCGCTTGCAGAGCTTGTAAAGATCGATCCGAAATCCATCGGTGTCGGTCAGTATCAGCATGATATGAACCAGAAAAAGCTGGGAGAAGCCCTTAACGGCGTTGTGGAAGATTGTGTAAACAAGGTTGGAGTGGATCTGAATACTGCGTCTGCATCCCTTCTGGAGTATATTTCCGGAATCAGCAAGGCCATCGCAAAGAATATTGTAGCCTACCGTGAGGAAAACGGCCGTTTCCAGACAAGAAGAGAGCTTCTTAAGGTTGCCAAGCTTGGTCCGAAAGCCTTTGAGCAGTGTGCAGGTTTCACACGGATCACAGGAGGCAAAAATCCTCTGGACGCAACCAGTGTCCATCCGGAAAGCTATGACGCAGCAAAAAAACTCCTGGAAAAGCTGGGCTACACACCGGAAGATGTGGCAGAGCGTAAGCTTACCGGTATTTCCGGGCAGATCCGCGATTACGGAAAACTGGCAAAGGAGCTGGAGATCGGAGAGCCAACCTTACGTGATATCGTAAAGGAACTGGAAAAACCTGCCAGAGATCCACGTGACGAGATGCCGAAACCGATCCTCCGTACCGATGTCCTGGATATGAAGGACCTGAAAGAAGGCATGGTCCTCAAGGGAACTGTCCGCAATGTTATTGACTTCGGTGCTTTTGTGGATATCGGTGTGCATCAGGATGGCCTGGTCCATATTTCCGAGATGAGCGAGAAATTCATCAAACATCCGCTGGAAGCAGTCAGTGTGGGAGATATCGTGGACGTCCGTGTTCTTGGGGTTGATATGAAGAAAAAACGTATCAGCCTTTCCATGAAGGGAATCAGTAAATAAAGAGAAAAACTGAGTAAAGAGAAGCAGGCAAGTATATTCTGTAGCATTCTGCGGCGGATTACCGGACCGATATACAATAAAGCTATAACAGAAATACAGCAGTGGTTTATACCCTATACTTTATAGAACCGGAGAAATCAGGTTTACAGGGAAAAACCACTGCTGTATTATTATATTACCAGATGCGGATTATAGGAAATGCTTATATCAGAAATAAGCTTTGAAGCTCATAGATCGATCCGCATATGTATATCGAATGATCGATCAGACAGGAGGGATTATATTTGGATAGTACTGTACAGACCGTGCAGGAGGTCGGAAATCAGGTAAGCCAGTACAGGCAGATGTTTGAAAATTATCTGCCGGACATCACGAAATTCGGAATCAAGGTTGTTCTGGCTATTGTTGCTTTCTGGGTAGGAAGCACGGTAATTAAATGGATCGTAAAGTTTGTGAGGAAATCACTGACAAAATCCAGGCTGGATACAGGAGTGGCACAGTTCATGTCCTCACTGGTCAAGATCATACTTTACATACTCCTGATCTTTAACATATCCACAAGCTTTGGAGTAAAGGAATCATCTCTGGCAGCACTTCTCGGAACTGCAGGTGTTACTATGGGTCTTGCCCTCCAGGGCGGACTTGCCAACCTGGCAGGAGGCATGATGCTTCTTCTGTTCAAGCCTTTCCAGGTAGGGGATTACATCATCGTTAACGGACAGGACGGAAGCGAGGGAACGGTAGCCAAGGTCGAGATCTGTTATACAACGCTGTTATCCATTGATAACAAGCACATCGTAATCCCGAACGGTACTCTTTCCAATGTGACCATCACCAACGTAACAGCAAGGGATCAGCGAAGGCTGGAGATCAAAGTGGGGATCTCTTACAATGCAGATATCCAGAAGGCCAAGGATATCCTGGAAGATATCCTCACCGAGGATCCGGATACAAGAGAAGACGAAGAGATGGTGGTATTCGTAGACGAGCTGGCAGAAAGCTCTGTGATCATGGGCTTTCGTGTCTGGGTAGATACCGACCGCTACTGGGCAGCCAGATGGAGATTGAACCAGAGGATCAAGGAAGATTTTGATTATTATGGAATTGAGATTCCTTATAATCAGCTGGATGTGCATATCCATAAATAATGTGCATAAAGGAAGAAAGCTAAAGCCCTTTCACATGGCAGAGAAATTGCTGTGTGGGAGGGTTTTTTGGTGAAAGTAACTGGTTTTGAGATTATTACTGCCATTCACGATAATAGAGAATATGAAAATCATTGACAAACCAGTGTCGGGGTGCAATAATACCCCACAGAGATAGTATTTGGACTCAAAACTATACTCTGGCTGAAATCACTGGAATCTTATATAAAAATAGCCAGCCGGAACCCGGGATCGGGAACGGACGGATATATGAAAATTATAAAAGATACGAGCCTGTATCGATGATAACGAAGGCGTTACAACAGTTATGGGAATTTTGAGCAACTGTTGAAGAGCATGCTTTTCGTGTATAAAAAACAGGACTCAATATACAGGGAATCAATCAGAAGCGTTTCAGGGTCGAAGTGTACCCCGAGACGCTTTTTTATTAAATACAGAAGCGGATGCTTTTATCCGCTTGAAAATTATTCCCTGCAGGAAAGGACTTATATAAGATGACAATAGAGATGTTAAAAGGAAAGATCCACAGGGCAACCGTTGTCCAGGCGGAACTGGATTATGTAGGAAGTATCACTGTGGATGAGGAACTGTTGGAAGCTGCCGGGATACTGGAATATGAGAAGGTCCAGATCGTAGATGTGAACAACGGCAGCCGTTTCGAGACATACACCATTTGCGGAGAACGCGGAAGCGGTATGATCTGCCTGAACGGAGCAGCAGCAAGATGTGTAAGCACCGGTGACAAGATCATCATCATGGCTTACGCACAGTACGAGCAGGAAGAAGCCCGTACTCACAAGCCTGCAGTTGTATTTGTAGATGAAGAGAACAGGATCAGCAGAGTGACCAATTATGAGAAACACGGACTGCTGAAGGATATGGCCTGACGCAGATTAGAAATACAATAAGACGAAGGTGAATTCAGAAAAGAGGCTATCTCGAATCTATAAAGAAAACCGGTTCCAGAACCGGAAAAGAGGAGAGCACAATGCAGGTAACAAAAACAGTAGAAGAAACAAGAAAACAGATCAAAGCGTGGAAAAAAGAAGGAAAAACAGTAGGCCTTGTGCCAACCATGGGATTTCTCCATGAGGGACACGCAAGCCTGATCAAAAAATGCAGAGAGCAGAATGATATCGTAGTGGTATCCGATTTCGTCAATCCTACACAGTTCGGTCCTACCGAGGACCTGGAAGCCTACCCGAGAGACTTTGAGCGTGACAGCAAACTCTGCGAAAGTCTGGGAGCAGACCTGATCTTCTGCCCGGAGCCTTCCGAGATGTATCATGATCCCCACGCATTTGTAAGTATAGATACTCTGTCAGAGACACTTTGCGGAAAAACACGTCCGATCCATTTCAAAGGTGTGTGTACCGTTGTGACCAAGCTGTTCCACATTGTGGCACCGGACAGAGCATATTTCGGACAGAAAGACGCACAGCAGCTGGCCATCATCCGCAAGATGGTGCGTGATCTGAACTTCGATATTGAGATCGTAGGCTGTCCGATCATCCGTGAGGAGGACGGACTTGCAAAATCCTCCAGAAATACATACTTAAGCCCTGAAGAGAGAAAAGCAGCTCTTTGCCTGTCAAAGGCAGTAAAAGCCGGACAGGAAGCCATTCACGCAGGAATCCCGGCAGAAGAGCTTCTCGGAAAAATGCGAGCAGTGATCGAAGCAGAGCCTCTGGCAAAGATTGATTATGTATCCATGGTAGATGCACTTACCATGCAGCCGGTGGAAAAAGCTGACCGCAGCGTTCTTGTAGCAATGGCTGTTTACATCGGAAAAACAAGACTGATCGACAACTTCAGCTACGAGGTATAATGTATGGGAAAAATTTTAAAGAAAATCGGAATTATCAGCAGCCTTGCATCCAGATATATCGGGATCATTATCATCGCTTTTTCCTGCCTGGCTTTTTTCTGGCGTGACGGATTTTCCTGGATGACGAACTATACGTCTGTATTTCTGGGAGTGATCATGTTTGGTATGGGTCTGACCATAAAACTGGATGACTTTCGGGCAATTTTTTCCAGACCCAAAGAAGTGGTGATCGGTGCAGTGGCTCAGTATACCATTATGCCGGTGATCGCCTGGCTTTTGTGTAAAGTGATGAACCTTCCGGCAGATCTGGCACTGGGAGTGATCCTGGTGGGATGCTGTCCGGGCGGAACAGCCAGCAATGTGATCACCTATATCGCAGGAGGTGATGTGGCGCTTTCTGTGGGAATGACTATAGTTTCCACACTGGCAGCACCGTTGATGACACCGTTTCTTGTATATGTTCTGGCAGGAGCCTGGGTGGAAGTATCCTTCTGGGCCATGGTGCTTTCTGTGGTAAAGGTAATTCTGATCCCGGTTCTCCTGGGAGTTTTTCTTCGGAGCCTTGCGGGAGAGCATGTGGAGAAGGTATCCGACGTTATGCCGTTGGTGTCGGTTGTAGCTATTGTTATGATCATCGGAGGAATTGTGGCTGTAAATGCAGAGAAGATCGTAAGCTGTGGAGTTCTGGTGCTTGGAGTAGTGGCGATCCACAATTTCTGTGGTATGATGCTGGGATTTCTGGCTGCAAAAATCTTCCATGTGGAGTATTCCAGAACAACAGCTATAGCTATAGAGGTAGGCATGCAGAACAGTGGCCTTGCTGTCTCACTGGCAGCAGCTAATTTTGCAGCCAATCCGCTTGCAACACTTCCGGGCGCGATCTTCAGTGTATGGCACAATATTGCGGGTTCCATTTTTGCGGGGATCCGCCGTGCAGGTGCAGAAAACCTTGCAGAGATTGACCGGATCAGGGAAATCGACTGCTGTAATTGCGAAAAGCAATAAGCAGTGAATGCGGATTGCGGATATCCTCCTGACGGGGAACAGAAAAGCTGTGGAAGAATGTCTGTAAAGAAAGATCCGGGGGAGTTTGAGAGATAAAATGGCAGATTATGTCGAAAGAAAAAGTCATAAAATGCAGAATTGTGGTTTACAAATTTTAGCCGGTATACTATAATAACCACATGGACGAACAAACGTCCCCAACATATGAAAACCGGGGGGCCCGCTGAAGCGAGCTGAGAGTAGACTGTAAATGTCTTGACCCATAACCTGATTTGGATAATGCCAACGTAGGGACATATGCACGAAGGATTCTTAAAGACACAGAAGATCAGAAAGTACAGAAGAGATCAGAAGTACAGAAGATTTTCATTAAGTACGTAAGAGTAAGAGCCGGTTGCCGTGATGCGTATGCGTTGCAGCAGCCGGTTTTTTGTTGTATAAACACAAAGAATTTATGGAAGGAGATTTTTTTTACATGAGAAATTACAGTACACAGATGGAGGCAGCCCGTAAAGGCATCATCACACCTGAGCTTGAGATCGTAGCTAAGAAGGAACGCATGACAACAGAGGAACTGCTTCCGCTGGTAGCCTCCGGTAAGGTGGCGATCTGTGCAAATAAAAATCACAAATGTATCGATCCGGAGGGCGTAGGTTCCATGCTCCGCACCAAGATCAATGTAAACCTTGGTGTATCCAGAGACTGCAAGGACTACGATGTAGAGATGCAGAAAGTAATGGAAGCTGTAAACATGGGCGCCCATGCTATCATGGATCTTTCTTCCCACGGAAATACCATTCCGTTCCGCCGCAAGCTGACATCCGAGTGTCCGGCAATGATCGGAACCGTTCCGGTTTATGATTCCGTTATCCACTATCAGAGAGATCTTGATACGCTGACAGCTAAAGATTTTATCGATGTAGTCAGACTCCATGCACAGGATGGTGTTGACTTTGTAACTCTTCACTGTGGAATCACAAGAAAGACCATCGATCAGATCCGTAATCACAAGAGAAAAATGAATATCGTTTCCAGAGGAGGATCTCTTGTATTTGCATGGATGTGCATGACCGGTGAGGAGAATCCGTTCTATGAATACTACGACGAGATCCTGGATATCTGCCGCGAGTATGATGTGACCATCTCTCTTGGTGATGCCTGCCGTCCGGGATGTCTGGCTGACGCAACAGACGTATGCCAGATCGAGGAGCTTGTACGTCTTGGCGAGCTGACCAAACGTGCATGGGAAAAGGACGTTCAGGTTATGGTTGAGGGACCGGGACATGTGCCGCTTGATCAGGTTGAGGCAAATATGAAAGTACAGCAGTCCATTTGCCAGGGTGCACCGTTCTATGTATTAGGACCTATCGTAACTGACGTTGCACCGGGATATGACCACATCACATCCGCGATCGGCGGAGCAGTAGCTGCTATGTCCGGAGCAGCATTCCTCTGCTATGTAACACCGGCAGAGCACCTTGCACTTCCGAATCTTGAGGACGTAAAACAGGGAATCATGGCATCTAAGATCGCAGCTCATGCAGCAGACATTGCCAAAGGTGTCCGCGGTGCCCGTGAGATCGATGACAAGATGGCAGATGCCAGAAGAAAGCTTGACTGGGAGGCACAGTGGGAATGCGCCATGGATCCGGAAACAGCAAAACGCATCTGGAACGAGCGCAAACCGGAGCATGATGATACCTGCTCCATGTGTGGTAAATTCTGCGCAGTACGAAGCATGAACAAGGCACTTGCAGGAGAGCATATCGATATTCTGTAAGAATACAGAATGCATATGAGCATGCAGCATCACAGTAGAACGTGGTGTTGGCAGTATCCAGCCAGAAAACTGGTTGATCGAATGCGGATATGGAAAGAACAGTAATGCTGAAATTGTGGAAAGTCTGATGTTCCGATAATAAAACATAAACCGCTGTGATCTAAAATGAAGATCACAGCGGTTTTTTGCAGAGTAGGGGACATTATTGCAGCTTGCGAAAAGACAGGGCCGCGTTATAATAAAAACAGAACTTACATATAAACGGTTTACATAAAAAGGAAGGAAAGGTACGAAATGAAATTTCCGAAAAAATTGATAGCATTTGGTCTGTCATTATGTATGTCTATTGTTCCATGTGGACCGGTGGCGGCCGAAGATTTTACAGATGCACAGACGGATATGACAGACACCATTGATACTTTTACAGATGACGGGAATTCTGAGGAATCAGAAAATACCGTAAACACAGATCAGATCACGGAAGAAGATACTGCCGTGAGCACAGATCAGATTACAGAAGAAGAGTTTCCGGGATCAGATATCGGAACGGAAACGGATGAAGCTGAAAGCTCAGAGAGTGAGGAAATACAACAGGATTCTGATGAAGGATTAATTCTGGAAGAACCTTCGGCGGTCATCAGAAAAGCAGAAGGAACAGAGGATACAGAGGAGGCTGCGGCACCGGAAGAAATTTTTGGTGACGGAGAAAACCAGGAGCAGCAGGAAGATATATTCACAGATGATATTCCGGCAGCAGGCACTTCCGAAAAAGAAACAGATGTAGAGAGCACAGAAATATATCTGTATGCGATGAATGATACTTACAGCAGTGTGATCTCCATGCCGGATACCATGCAGACATCTTATCAGATCCAGACATCCGGCAAAAATCCGGTATATACGGTTGTTTCCGGTTATACTGCGAAAGTCAGCGAAACCGGTCTTGTTACTCCTAAAATGCAGTATGTAACCTATGTAGACAAAAACGGAAATGACGTAAAGAGCCAGTGGGAATACATGTTTGGAGAGACCCTGATCTCTGTACAGGATGGAAACAGTACCGTTTATTATAAATTCATACTCAAAGATTATGCGGAGTATTACGCAGAACAAAAAATGGATACATTTCTCAAAGAAAATATTACTGCGGAAATGTCCGATTATAAAAAGGTTGAGACGATCGCCAGATGGCTTGCCAACAACTTTAATTACAGTCAGTATCATTCTGGTTATACAGGCCTGATGCTGGATGGCGGCGGAGACTGCTGGGCCAATACCAGCGCAGTGAACTATATGTGCGAAAAACTGGGACTGACCGTGTATGCAAGGTATGCGGCCAATGATCCGGGGGCAGGAAGCGGTCACAGGAACTCCGTAGTCATTATTGACGGCGAAAGATATCTGGTTGACTGCGGATATACGGGAAATGCCCCCAGACATTATGAATTGTCCAAAATGGACTATGACTATTCTTATGAGATCCTGAATGATGGAACACTCAGGCTGTATCAGTATGAAGGGACAGATACAAATATCGTAGTTCCGGATACTATTGACGGAAGAAAAGTAACGGTTCTTGGAAACAGTACCTTCCAGTATTGCACCCAGGCTTCTGATATAGAGTCTGTTACTTTGCCGGATTCGCTTACAACCATCGAAAAGAATGCTTTTTACAACTGTGAGAAATTGAAATCTGTTACGATTCCCCCAAATGTGTCATCTATAGGGCTGGCTGCTTTTGTGGAGGGCTTGTCTGAGTCCAGTCTGACAGAAATTAAAGTAGATCCGGAAAATCCGTATTTTTCTGAAAAAGACGGAGTGGTATTCAGCAAAGATGGCACAAAATTGATCGTGTTTCCGTCCGGACGTTCCGGAGATTACCAGATCCCGGATGGAACTGTAAGCGTGGGAGACTATGCTTTTTATTACTGTGTAAATGTTTCTTCCATAACAGTCCCGGGAAGTGTCAGAAGCCTTGGAGAAGGTGCATTCGGAAACTGTTCGTCGCTTACGAAAGCTGTCCTAAACGAAGGCTTGGAAGAAATCGGTGAATATGCATTCCAGAGCAGTTCAGGGATCCGTGATATTATAATTCCCGCATCTGTAAAATCAGTTGGGAAAAATGGACTTTGTCTGTCTTCCGGGTGCAGGATAAGAGTACTGAGCACAGATACTGTCTGGGCGGATGATGCGTTCAGGGATTCAGCACTGATCGCGGGAAAAAAGGATTCCACACTTCAGAAATACGCAGAGGACCATGGCCGCACGTTTGTGGAGCTGTCAGCAGACAACCGGATACCGCTTCAGAATGAATGGTTTGAACAGATCACTCCAGAATATGAATATAATGGAAAAAGCCATGAACCTGAAATAGAATCCAGTGAATCCGCACCGGAACTTGAGCAGGGCTCCGATTATGAAGTAACTTATGAAAATAACATCAATGCAGGAACTGCGACTATAAAGATCACGGGAAAAGATATTTTCTGCGGTACAGTAGAGCGGAGTTTCAAGATTACGCCAGATGAAAATGGAATGTATGTGTGCTATTTTGCGGAAAATAATGAAACCTACCTGGAAACCACCTTTAAAGGAAAAAAAGTGGAACCGGAAGTGGTAATTGACGGACTGGTACGGGGGAAAGATTATACGGTAACCTATGTTAATAATGAAAAGCCTGGTGAAGCTCGTGCAGAGCTCACGGGAATCGGCAATTATAAAGGATCGGAAACATTATATTTTACTATTTACGGAAAACTACCGGCTGCGGATCCAATAGCTGATCAGACATATACAGGAAAAGAACTCACACCTGCCATCGTAATCCCCGGATTGAAAGCCGGCGAAGATTATTATATGTACTACGAGGATAATCAGTATCCGGGTGTTGCAACGGTAACCATTTATGGTACCGGTTATTATAAAGGTACCGCAACCATTCATTTCAAAATTATAAAAAAGACAGAAAGGTTTGTCAGCAATGTCAAGCTAAACAGAACCTCTTACACTTATACGGGAAAATCCATCCGGCCATCAGTAACCGTAACTGTAAATGGAAAGAAGATCGGTGCGAGTGCTTATAAGCTGTATTACAAAAATAATAAAAATTCCGGAATTGGAACTGTGCAGGTCAGAGGGACCGGAAAATACAGTCGTATCAACAAAACGCTTACCTTTAAGATCCTGCCTCCAAAAACTCTGCTGACAGGACTGAAAAAAGCAAACAGATCCTTTACCGCAAGCTGGAAAAAAAATATACAGGCAACCGGCTATCAGATCCAGTATGCAGCAGACAGCAGATTTACAAAAGAAAGAAAAACGGTCACAGTTGGAAAACAGTCTGCGACCAGATATAAGATATCAGGACTGAAAAACAAAAAGACCTATTATGTCCGCATCCGGTCATATAAAAGAGTCGGAAAAAAGGTTCTTTACAGTAGCTGGAGTACGGTAAAGAAAATCCGGGTTTGATCATAAAGGAGTGGATCTTAGATTTATATAAATGGAGCAGAATGCTTCTGTGACAGAATTAAGCCTTGTAATTATAAAAAGAGCGCGTTATAATGAACTCATAAAAAAGAAAATTTCTTCGGGGCAGGGTGTGATTCCCTACCGGCGGTATAGTCCGCGACCCGCTTTGGCGGCTGATCTGGTGAAATTCCGGAACCGACAGTAAAGTCTGGATGAGAGAAGAACGCGCAGTATTTAAAGAACGTGCTCAGTGCCCCGGGGAGAAGCTCCCGGGGCTTTTTATGTGAAGAAATAGAAATTTTTTTCGCATAAAGATTTCTTGTGGAAATTTTCTTTGAATATTTCTGAAGAAGGAGAGAGAGTTATGAGTGAACAGATATTACAGAGAGGAAATGCCGTGGAAAGAAGCAGAACAAGGACCATCGCGCAGGTAGCCATGCTTGGTGCTGTGGCAGGAGTATTAATGAATCTTGAGTTTCCGATCCCGTTTCTTGCACCGTCTTTTTATCAGCTTGATTTTTCCGAGGTACCGGTTATGGTAGGAACCTTCGCTATGGGACCTGTGGCAGGTATCCTGATCGA
>QWCK01000629.1_pt1 | contig 59436 bp, 44 predicted proteins | sample 1972571 | NCBI WGS metagenome assembly QWCK01 (sample SAMN09866710, study PRJNA288562) | Human gut metagenome isolate term2_stool, whole genome shotgun sequencing... | isolation source: gut | host: Homo sapiens | place: USA: California | reverse complement strand
TCGTTGGCACCAAACATTCCGGTTTCCTCGTCTGCCGTGATGAGACCTTCTATGGGGCCGTGTTTCAAGGTCTTGTCTTCCATGACGCCCATAATGGCAGCCACTCCGAGGCCATTGTCGGCCCCGAGTGTTGTACCCTTGGCATGCACCCATCCGTCTTTGATGTAAGTCTCGATGGGGTCGGTTTCAAAGTTGTGGTTGCTTTCGGGCGTCTTCTGTGGCACCATATCCATGTGGGATTGCAGCACTACAGTTTTTCTGTTCTCATAGCCCGGACTGGCGGGCTTGCGCATGATAATGTTGCCGGCAACATCCTTGGATGCTTCCACGCCTGCCTTTTTGGCAAAGTCCAGCAAAAAGTTCTGTATCTTTTCAAGATGTCCTGATGGACGTGGAATTTGTGTCAATGCATAAAAGTTGCGCCAGATGGCAGCAGGTTGTAAGTCTTTGATTTCGCTCATAAACATATAATTTTAAAGTTAGTATTGTGTCTCTATAGTTTGTTCGATGTGTAGTTTCTACTGCAATGGGGGAGCCTACGTTAGTGTCTCATCTCTCCGGTGTGGGGGTTAGGCTTGCGGAGTGATGCTTTCTGCTGGTAAGATTCAGAGCCAACCATGCGTATATGCCAAGCAGGACGACCAGCAATGTCTGCACGCTGTGCACAATCAGCACGAAAAACAGGGCATCGTTCGACGCCACACCATAGAGTATCAGCATCGTCTTCACTGCAAAATGCCACGGGCCTGCCCCGTTTGGCGTGGGTACGATTACGGCTATCGAACCCACGATAAAGGTCACGATGGCGCAGTCGAAGCCCAGTGAGGAGGTCGACTCAAAGCAGAAGAAAGTGAGATAGTAGTGTAGGAAATAACTTGCCCAGATGGCTATGGTGAAGAAGATGTAGAGTGGAATGTTCCTGACGTGCTTCACAGACATGACACCCTGAATCAATCCCTTGAATGCATCCTTTACCTTATTATATAGGGATATTCTTTGTAACAGGAAGTAGATTAACAAGAGTACTGCTGTTCCGCAGACTGCGGTAACCAACCAGCCTGTGGAGGTAAAACCAGCCAGTACTTCATCCATGCGGGTGCCTGTTTTCTGAAAGAACTTGTCAAACACGGTAAACTGCGTGAGCAGGGTCATCCCAATGATGAGCATCACCAACAGGGAGTCGATGGCGCGCTCGGTGACCACTGTGCCCAAGGCTTTGGGGAAGGGCACATTGTCCCAGCGTTTCAGTACACCGCAGCGTGCAAACTCGCCTATACGGGGGATTATCAGGCTCACGGCATAGGAAAGAAAAATGGAATTGACAGCCACAGATCGTCTGGGACTTTCGCCAAGGGGTTCCAATGCCTGTTTCCATCGCCAGCCGCGAAAGGCTTGGGCCAGAATGCCAAAAGGAAAGGAGAGCAGCATCCACCACCAGTTCATCTCTTGCATGACCACGCGCTCGACACGCTGGAAGTCGAAGTCACGATACATCCAGTAGAGAATTGCGCTGCCTAAACATAACGACAGGACAATCTTAAAGATTTGGCTGATGGTTTTTTGGGTTTCCATTCGATTCACAAAGATAATGCAAATCGACCGAAATGCAAAGGAAATGCACGGATTTTCACGATGAGTTTTTGTATTCTCTACTCCTGTCCGTTGGACAGAGGGGGTTGCTTGATACAGGTCAATTGAGTTGACGGATATCAATAAAACATGGGTTTATGAGGCTTGGGAGCACAAATTGTTTGCGTGCACAGATATTCTCTCTATCTTTGCAATGTCTTAAGGAAAAAAGATAGTTTTCATACGATAACAGCCACAAGCGGTGGTATAAGGATAACAAATAAAATTAAAGAAGGGTAAAGATTATGACAGGTATAACATTTATTACATTAGCAGTTGTTGCTTTCGTTGCTGCTTCAGGGTTAGCACTCGTTATGGACAACATGGTTGAGGGTAGAAAATAAAACCCTCTTGTTTGAACAAGCGTAGCACTTTGTGCTCAGTTATATAAGGAGGTCGGAATCGAATCATATCGGTTCCGACCTTCTCGCTTTTAGTCTAATAGGAATGCATGGATATTTGCAAAACTTTATGTAGCTGGGTGGTATTTTGTTTGTTTTTCGTAAATTTGCGACATTAAACAAACATGATAATGAATAAGGTAAAGCCTAAGAAGAATTTGGGTCAGCATTTCCTGACCGATTTGAATATAGCCAAACGCATTGCCGACACAGTGGATGTGTGTCCCGAGATACCCGTGTTGGAGATTGGGCCGGGCATGGGCGTGCTGACGCAGTATCTTGTAGAGAAGCCGCGTGAGGTAAAGGCGGTGGAAATTGATTCGGAAAGCGTGACCTACTTGAATGAACACTTCCCCAAGCTGAGGGACAACATCATTGCTGCCGACTTCCTGAGGATGAACCTCAACGAGGTGTTTGGCGGTCGACCCTTTGTGCTTACGGGCAATTATCCTTATGACATCTCATCGCAGATATTCTTCAAAATGCTCGATTACAAGGATTTGATACCTTGTTGCACGGGTATGATTCAGCGAGAGGTTGCACTACGTATGGCTTCTGCGCCGGGTAACAAGGCATACGGCATACTGAGTGTGCTGATCCAGGCTTGGTACGACGTGGAATATCTGTTTACGGTCAGCGAGGGTGTTTTCAATCCGCCGCCGAAGGTGAAAAGTGCCGTTATCCGTATGACCCGCAATGCTGTGGTTGAACTCGGATGCGATGAGGCCTTGTTTAAGCGTGTGGTGAAAGCGACGTTCAATCAGCGTCGGAAAATGCTGCGTGTGTCGTTAAAGCAATTGTTTTCCAAGGAGACTATGCCTGCTCCTGTATTTTTCACTCACGAAATGATGACCATGCGCCCGGAACAGCTCTGCATTCAACAGTTTGTGGAGCTGACCAACATGGTGGACCAAGCGTTGGGAAAACGTAAATAGATGATCATGACTGACAGGATGGAAGAGAAGTACAAGTTGCTCGTAGCACAGGTTGTGGCACTGTTGGAGGGTGAGACTCATGTGATGGCAGTACTGTCTAACGTAAGTGCGGCCTTGCACGATGCTTTCCTCGAACGGTTTTTCTGGGTAGGTTTCTATATGGTGCATGGTGAGGAACTTCTTCTCGGCCCGTTTCAGGGGCCGGTGGCCTGTTATCATATAGGCTATGGAAAGGGAGTTTGTGGCTTGGCATGGCAGCGGGGGGAAACAGTTATTGTTCCCGACGTGGAGCAGTTTCCCGGCCACATTGCCTGCAGCAGTCGGTCGAGGTCTGAGATTGTGGTGCCTATTCACGGAGGCGATGGCAGTGTGAAAGGTGTGATCGATATAGACAGTACCGATTTGGACGCTTTTGGCAAGGTAGATCGGATGTATTTGGAACAGATAGCAGTTTTGTTGTCCCGGCAACTCAACCTTTAGTCGGTATGCACAAGTTTTGAGGTGTTATTTTCGGATAAATTGTTGCAGTATCAGAAAATTATCGCTATTTTTGTAAATAGCAATTATAATACTGTATAGATATGATAGACGTAAATGAAACCCTGAAGAGCGCCGAAGACAAGATGAGCAACGGCGCCAAGTATTTGGAAGAAGAGTTGGCGCGTGTTCGTGCCGGTCGCGCCAATGTAGCCATTGTAGATGGCGTTCGTGTCAATGCGTATGGCGAGTCGGTGCCGTTGAACCAGGTAGCCACCGTGTCCATTGCCGATGCCCGCACCATTACGATACGTCCATGGGACCGTAAGCAGATTGCCGATGTTGAGAAGGGAATCATGGACAGCGATGTGGGTATCACACCTGAAAACAATGGCGAAATGGTTATCTTGCACTTGCCACAGCCCACGGAGGAACGCCGTAAGGAACTTGTGAAGCAGTGTAACAAGATCGGTGAGCAGACCAAGGTGCAGATTAGAAACATTCGCTCTGAATACAAGGATAAACTTAAGAAGGCTGTCAAGGATGGTCTATCGGAGGATGCCGGTAAGGATGCAGAGAACGACTTGCAGAAGCTTCACGACAAATACATTAAGAATGTGGAGGCCATACTGGAGGCTAAACATAAGGAAATTATGACCGTTTAATATCAGACATCATTCGCAATTCATCATCTTCATAGTTAGCCCACTGCATAGGGGCTAATTATGAGTGAAGAATGAGGAGAGAAGAGTGAAGAATGAGGAGGGAAGAGTGAAGAGTTATGAATTGTGAATTGTGAATGATGAGTAGTTTATGCATGGTTTAGTCATCAAGAATACGGGCTCTTGGTACACCGTCAAGACAGACGAGGGGAGTGTTATTGAGAGCAAGGTAAAGGGAAATTTCCGTCTCAAGGGCATTAGGAGCACCAGTCCGGTGGCTGTGGGCGACCGCGTGCACATCGTTAAGAATGCAGAGGGAACTGCGTTTATCACAGAGATAGAGAAGCGCCGGAATTACATCATTCGCAAGTCGACCAACCTCTCCAAGCAAAGTCACATCCTGGCGGCAAACATCGATCAGGTTTTCTTGGTCGTCACCGTTAATTATCCGCAGACATCCACGACATTCATCGACCGTTTTCTTGCTTCGGCCGAGGCATATCGAGTTCCAGTTGTCTTATTGTTCAATAAGGTCGATTTGCTCAATGAGGACGAACTGAGCTATCAGGCCATGTTGGTCAATCTCTATGAATCTATTGGTTATGAATGCCATCAGATATGTGCAGCCAGTCCGCAAGGTGATAGAGGGGAACAGCTGGATATCTTGTTGCCATTGATGAAAGATAATGTGACGCTCTTGGCTGGAAATAGTGGAGTAGGGAAGTCGACCATCATCAACCATTTCGTTCCCGACGCGGAGGTACGTGTTGCACAAATCAGTGATGCCCACAACAAGGGCATGCATACTACCACTTTCTCCGAGATGCTGCTGTTGCCTAAAGGAGGATATCTTATCGATACCCCTGGAATCAAGGGCTTTGGCACATTTGATATGGAGCCGGAGGAAATCACCAGCTACTTCAAAGAAATATTCCGTTATTCTCAGCATTGTCGTTTCAACAATTGCACACATACCCATGAGCCAGGGTGCGCGGTGATCAAGGCAATCGAAGAAGGCCATATCGCACTATCAAGATACGAGAGTTATCTTGGAATGCTGGAGGACAAGGAGGAGGGAAAGTATAGATAAGCTTCCCTCTCCTTGCGTGTGGGGAGGAGGGGAAGCAAGGATTGTTATCCGATTGTTATAACATATTCGCTCATAAAGCTGGCTCCGGGCAACAGCTTGTTCATCAGATATTTGTCGCTGAAGTCGCCTTCGTATCCGTTCCAGTCGTGAATGCCATACCATGGTTCAATGCACACAAAGGGGGCTTCCTTGCCATACGGACTCCAAATGCCCAGAGCAGGAGCCTTGGTTTCGACCGTTACCTCAGCCTCATCATTGTCATTGAGTAACTCCACCTTTCGAATCTGACCATGATCGAATATTACCGCATCGTCCTTGAAGCTCTCTTGTGTAAAGTTCCATACCCCATGGTCAGTTTTGATGGTTGCATGCTTGCCCTTGTCAATACACCCCTCAACGTTGCCAAATAGACGGATGGGGTCTACCGTGTCGAACCGAAGGCTTCCCTTAAGCGGCTTGCCCGGCAACTGCCCTGGTACATGAAAAGCCGGATGTCCACCAATTTGGAAGAATATGGGTTTGTCATCGGTGTTTTCGACATGCCAAACAATATGTATCTGATTGTTCCGAAGCTTGTAGCTCACGCTGAGATTAAAGTGGAAAGGGTAGTTCTTGAGGGTTTCGGGAGAACTGCTGAGTGCATATATCACTTGTCTGTCACCCTGTGCGATGAGTTTGAAGTCTGTATCTCGGGCAAAGCCGTGTCGTCCCATTTTGTATTCAAGACCGTTCAAACGGTAGGTGTCTTTCCACAATCCACACACGACGGGAAAGAGAAGGGGAGAGCGGCGGTTCCAATAGGCAGGATCTCCCTGCCAAAGAAACTCCTTGCCGTCAGCATTTTTGATACTCTGCAACTCTGCGCCATGAGCTGAAATTTGCACACAGAGTTGTTCATTTTTGATTTGTTCCATAACTTTGTTTGTCTGAAAATTGGGCTTTAAAGTGAGGCCAATCTATCTGTTGGCACTGTGATATTGCTGTAAAGTTACAAAAAAAAGTAACCCCAGGCTAATGATTCGGGCTTATTTGTGAAGTTACAGCGTAAAAAACCCCCTGCTTTTCATTGGCAATGGAGTGGTGTTCCATGTTGTCGAGGTGCTGATTATGTGCACTCAGGAACACCTCCATCGTCTCTGCAATGAAAAGCAGGGGGGAGTTAGTTTTTGTGGTCTACTTCCACGTATAGTCTTGCGTGCAGTTTATCCACGCAATTTTATCTTCTATTTGGAGCATGAACTTGCCCTCCTCCAAATGCCACATATCATCGGTACCCACAAAGGCAAGGTCACGTGCTTTGATGGTTTGGCTCACGGTCTGCGTTTCCCCGGGCTTGAGGTTTATCTTCGTGAAGGCACGCAGTCGCCTCACTTCTGGAACGAGACTGGCATGCTGGTCGCGCGAGAAAAGGAGCACGCTCACCTTGCCCTCACGCTTGCCCGTGTTGGTTACGTCTATGCTGACGGTGATGTTGTCGTTGAGTCCGAAGTCAGTCTTGTCTGTCTTTAGATCTCCGTAGCTGAATGTGGTGTAACTCTTGCTATAACCGAACGGCCACTGTACGTCGATGAGCGCATTATAGTCGTATGCCCCCTCCATGGTGCCGCTCTCCTCACTTACACGGTAATCATAGGTGGTCAGGGCGGCACTGTAGCGAGGGTAGGTGTAGGGCAGGCGAGCCGAGAAATTATCGTCGCCGGCGAGTAGACGTGCCAATGCGTCGGCACCGTGTTCGCCCGGAATGAGCGTATTGACCACTGCCGAGGCCAACGGTTCGATGTCGGCGATGATGCGTGGCCGGCCGAGGTTGAGTATAAGCACGATTTTCTTACCAGTCTTGGCCAGTGCCCTGACCAAGTTTCTCTGGTTGTCGCTCAGAGCTAAATCGTTGAGATTCCCAGGTGTTTCACAATATGAGTTTTCTCCCACACAAGCCAGGATGATGTCGGCTTGGGCTGCGGCTTGCACAGCCTTTTCTATCTCGGGCGTGTTCTCTTCCCAATATTTTCCACTCATCTTGTAGGTTACTCCAGGTTCGTAGATCACGTTGTTCTTGCCGAACCGCTGCTGCAAAGCCTCGAAAATGGTATTCTTGCTCTGTGCAAAGTTGTCCGCATCGCCCTGCCAGGTATAGGTCCATCCACCGTCGAGTGGTCGCATGGTGTTGGCATTGGGGCCGGTAACAAGAATCTTCAGACCTTGCTTGAGCGGTAGGATATTCTCCTCGTTCTTCAGCAATACCTGTGTTTCAACGGCTGCGTCTTCCGACAGCTGGGCATATTCTTTTGCTCCGAACTTGGGATAGTCTTTCATCTTGGTGTTGGGCGTGTCGAAGAGTCCAAGTCGGAACTTCATCCTCAATACCCTGCGCACGGCATCGTCAAGACGAGCCATGGGCACTTTTCCCTCGTTCACAGCTTCTTTCAGGAGTGTGCAATACGTCAGGTCGTAGGGTTCCATTGTCATGTCGATGCCTGCGTTGATGGCTTTGATGATGGCATCTTTCTTGTCTTTTGCCACCATTTCACGGGTATAGAGGTTGTTAATGTCAGCCCAGTCGGTCACAACCACGCCGTCGAATCCCAATTCCTTCTTCAACACGTCGGTAAGATAATGCTTGCTCATGTGTACTGGGACGCCGTTCACCGAGGCCGAATTGACCATAACACTCAGCGCCCCGGCTTCTACCCCTGCCTTGAAAGGTGCGAGGTGTTTCTCGCGAATCTCAAATTCGGGAATATAGGCAGGCGTGCGATCTTTTCCCGTACGTGGCGAACCGTATCCCAAGTAATGTTTCAGCGAGACTGCTACATGCCGACTACCGATATTGTTTTTGTCAGTGCCTTGGAAGCCCATCACGGCCGCCCGACACATTTCGGCACTCAGAAAGCAGTCTTCCCCGTAGTTTTCCCACATGCGCGGCCAGCGTGGGTCGCGGCTCAGGTCTACTGTTGGAGAGTAGGTCCATGGGCAGTTGGCGGCTCTCGTCTCGTATGCCGTCACCTCGGCGGCTTTGTGCACGAGGTCTCGGTTGAACGAGGCAGCCATATTGATGTTCTGTGGAAAGATAGTCCCGCCCAAAGTATAGGTCGTCCCATGGTTTTGGTCTAATCCGTAAACACAGGGAATACCCATAGTTTTCATCGAGAGTTCTTGTATGGCAGAGATAACCTTGTACCAGTTTTGAGGTGTCAAAGCCTTTCCCGGCGCGTTGAGAATAGAGCCTACTTTGTATTGCCCTATAACTTTTTGCAGCTTCGCCTGGTCAACGACGAACTCGTCGCCCTGCCAGTTTCCGATAATGTCGATGGCCATTTCGGCTGTTTGTCCCACCTTTTCGTCGAGACTCATCTTGCCCATCAGGGCATTGATTTTGGATTCAATATCCGGATTTTTCTGTGCATTCGCGTTTATTGGTAAGAGGGTTGCCGCCATTGACAATCCAGAGACTGCCGAGATAAGCCTATTTTTGATTTTCATATTGAAGAGTGTTTAGATAATTATTATAAATCATTATTTGATACTTGAAGTTGTCATAGTCGCCGCTGTTGGTTATTGCAAAGTCACGCGGTCTACGTAATAGCCATGTCCCACACACAGGAAACCGTTCTGTTCGCCAATCATGTCGGTGGCCTCCTTGGTCAATTTGTAGACGATAACACCTACCTCGCTAAACTCAAATTCGCCTGTACCGGGCAGTTTGGTCCAATATCCTGTTGTGATTTGAGCCTTATGGTAAGCTGCCGAAGGCTCTATGCTGTAATATACACGCAGCGTGGAGCCAGCCTTGCCTGCAAATTTTTCTGCTCCAAGCTGGTCGAAGATTCTGTTGGGGTCGCCTTCTGGCAGATCCCAGCTCACATAGTGGTGACCCTCCCAAAGTGTGGTTTCAGCGGTGAGCGTTATGGAAGTTTCTTCCACAATGGTGCTGTTGACGTAGAATTGTACGGCAGAACCATCGGTCGATTTGCCTGAAATGGTGTATTTTCCAGTCTTGAGATCAGGGCAAACAAACGAGATGCTCGTCGGTGTCTTGAGGTTGAAGGTGGTGATGTTCTTGTCACTAATCTTGACAGAGGCGATCTTGTCCATGTTGATGCCTTGCAGTGTGACCTCGCTACCAATATTGGCTCGATCTGCTCCCGCCGAAACGAGACATTTATTCGACACCTCGATGGTATTGGCACCGTATTGATGTCCGTCCTTGTCAAGCAAGACGACACGGTGAGTGCCGTTTTCCAGCGATTTCGGGACGATGTAGGAAAGGCTCCCGTCGTCGTTCATGCTCACGTTACTCACAGATTGTCCACCGACGACGAGGCTTTTCACCTTGTCTAAGTTTTGCCCAACGAGTGTGCCGTTTGCCCCTGGAGCCACGATGCGCTCAATGGTTTGTGCCTGCGAATATGGATCGCCGTCGAGTGGGGCAACCACCACGAGTCCCTCGCGGCTTGTGGTTTTACCTTGCGTTGTTTCTGCGACGATCTTCACATCGTATGTTCCGGCCATCAGCGTGGTGTCGATGGAGGTGCCCACATGGGTGGGCATGCCATCAAAAAGCCATGTGATGGTGGTATAATCAGCCGGCGTAACGATAACGTCGAGCGCAAAATTGCCAGACCTATTGATATTGGCAATCGTTGGTAGCTGACCATCTACACGGTTTGGGAAAACGGGCGCCAGTATATGTGGATTGTCGGTAGGAGCGATGGTTGAGAACGGCTCGTCGTCGCTGCATGCCACAAAACCACTTGAAATGACTGCGACAACCAACATGTTAAAAATCTTCTTCATATTCATTGAAAATATAGTATTATTAATAGTGTTGCTGTATAGTATTTTCTATTTCACATCCCACCACACTCGGGTGTTCCAGCTGTCCTTGCCATTCATGCGGCTGAGTGCGTCCTCGTAGTTTGCTTTGTTGTACGATGATTCCAATACGGGATAGCGCATGCGCACGGGAATTTGCTGGCCATCTACCAAATTGCCGGCAAAACCATATTCCGCAGGCGATTTGAGTTGCGGATATCCCGACCTGCGCAGATTGGCCCAGCACTCTGACGGGTTTGTGAAATGTAGAATCCAAGCCTGAGTATTAATGGCACGCTTGGCTTGTTCGGTTGTGTGCCCAATACCATTTTCATTGATATAAGCTTCGAATGTGGCATCATCCACGGCCTCGCAGTTGTAGTTGTTGTGGAGGAAGTCCATGGCCTCACGCACGCCTTGTTTGTAGAGATCGGCCACAGAGCCCTTGGTGGAGAGCCAACCTTTCAGTGTAGCCTCGGCCAAGAGCAGTTTCACCTCAGCCGAAGTGATGATGACACCGGGGTTGTCGCTTTTCAGGAAGTTATTGGCCAGCTTGGGCTCTGTCTCTCTGTCAACCGTTGTTCCCTGCGCCTCGATGGCAGGGTTGTTGGCTGCCATGGCTATCAGCAAGTCGCTATCGTAACCTTCCGGCCATGGTTCCCACGAGAAACCACCAGGTTGATTCGGTTGGAACTTGCGTCCTTGGGTCAGCATTTCGTTGGTCAGGTCTATGCGGCCTTCCGTGCTGGTCTTGCTCATCAGCTTGTCCCAATAACACCGGCAAATCATAAACGTTCGAGGATCATTCGTGTCGCGGAGTTGATTAAACAGCGTTGAGCAAATATAACTCGGGTTGTTGGCTGGATCGTTGCCAAAGAGCAGTTTCGACAATGCGTTGCCGCGGAAATCCTCGTAGCTGTCCTGTCCAAAGCTGAAGGCGATGTCCATGTATTTGATAAGAGCATCATCAGCAGCTGTTTCGATGATTCCGCCCTCGGCTGCCAACGCTTTCAGAAATTCTTTCTTGGCCTTTTCGGGAGCTACGTCAGATATGCGCATGGCATACCGCAAGCGCAAGCTGTTGGCCAGTTTTTTCCATTGGGTCACATCGCCATCGTATATCACGTCGCCCGTGAGTTTGTCGCCTGCGGTCGACAGTTGTGTGGCGGCCGAGTCGAGCTTGTTAAAGAAATCATAGTAGATGCTTTCCTGCGTGTCGTATTTGGCATTGGCTATCCCCTTGATAAAGCCCAATCCAGCCTCGCTATAGGGCACGTCACCATAAGCATCGGTTATAATCGACATCATATACACCTTATATATATTCAGGGCGGCGTTAATGTTTTTTCGGGCTTCATTGTTTTTGGTGGCGTACTCGGCATCGACCAGATTCTTGATACCCTGATCATAGAATGTGGTCCATATCCGAGCCATCTCCGTGTTGTCTGCCGTATGCCTGCCACCATAGTTTGTGGTGTTCCAGCATCCCATGAGATGCTGGTTGAAGGCATACAGATAGTTGCGGTAAATCTCTACTTGGTCGAGGTCGCCGTATGTCTCAAGGATAGCTGTTGTCAGCTGCGAATTGGGATTCATTGTGGCTGCTTTTGTGGGGTCGGTATTGAGAGCCTCCATCGCATCGTCACTGCTGCACGATGAGAAGCTGAGCAGCCCCACACACAAGGAGACGCAGAGCATGCCCCATTGCGGACGAATACTCATGCTGATGTTTTTTTTAAGCGTGTTATATATGTTCTGTTTCATTGTTGTTTTGTCTTTATATGGTTTTCGATAGGTAAGCATGTATATTCGCACGGCTTAGAATTTCACGTTGAGGTTGATACCATAGCTCTTGCGTGAGGGCAGTGAGCCATATTCGAGTCCCATGCCCGTGGTGTTGTTGTAGTTGGAGTCAGGATCGATGTTGGGAATATTTTTCCATACGATAAACGGATTCCTGGCTACGAATGACACGTCCATTGCATGTATCCACTTACCCAGAATTTTTTCGGGCAAACGATAGGTCAACGTCAGTTCACGGCATTTCACGTAGGAATTATCGTATATAAACATGCCTGGTGCATTGCGGCTCACGCTCATCCAGTAATCTTCTGGGTTAACATAGATGTCGTTTTCGCGATAGGTGCCGTCGCCATTGTCTATCACACCCGGTGCAATGAATCCGCCGGTAGCCTTCCAGTTCGACGGCCCTACGGCTATTCCAGCCTCTTTGCGATCCTCCTCGCTCTTGTACCAGGCCTCTCTTCCATCGAGCGTTTGTGGTGCTTTGCCGCTCTCGTAGGTGGCTCTTGCCGACATACTGTACAGATCTGCGCCCACCTTCACGTCAAAGAGTGCGCTGAGCGAGAGGCTCTTGTAGGTCAGCGTTGTGGTCAGACCGCCTGTCCAGTCCCAGCTGGCATTGCCCAGGATATGGTTGGAGGTGTCGTATGTAGGTAGCCCGGTGTTGGGATCGATGAGTACTTGGCCCTGTTCGTTGCGCTTGAAGTCGGGGCCGATGATGCTTCCGAAGTTCTCGCCCACCACAGCGGCCACTTCTACGTTGAGCCATGGTGCGCGCTCCAATTCGAAGAGTTGCATGTCGTCCACCAGTTTGTTCACCTTGTTGGAGTTTTTGGCAAAGTTCACGTTAATGTCCCAAGAGAAATCCTTGAGTTGTATGGGGCGCGTGCCCAACTGTATCTCGACGCCCTTGTTTTCTATTTCCCCAGCGTTGATGAGGCGATAAGTATAACCCGATGTCCAGCTGGTGGCCATGCCCATGATTTGGTTTTTACTCTTCTGGTTGTAGTAGGTCATGTCCAAACTGATTCTGTTATTCAGGAATTTAGCCTCCAAGCCTATTTCAAAGGAGTTTGTACGGGTAGGCTTGAGATTCTTGTTGGGTATGACGGAATTATTGATATAGCCAATCGAATGCCCGGGATAGGTGTAGCGACTCTTGGTATAGTTTAGGGCGAGCTGATAGGGGTCGGTGTCGCTTCCCACTTGTGCCCACGACATGCGTAGCTTTCCATAGGGCATGACGTTTCCTGCATGGAGCAATTCCGAGAAGACCCAACTACCCGAGAATGAGGGATATACATACACGTTCTTGTTGGTGGGCAGGGTCGAACTTTGGTCGCCGCGCACCGTTGCGTCGAGGTAGAGCATGTGTCGCCATCCCAAGTTGACACTGCCGTAGAGCGAGTTGATCTGCTTTCGCCAGCTACCCAGCTGTATGGAGGTCTCGTTGAAGCTCAGCAGCGAAACTACATCGCGTATCTCCATATCCCGTGCGGTAGTGGTCGTGGTGGAATTGTTCACCTTATATATATTGCCGCCAGCAGTGCTGTTAAAGTCGAAATCGCCCCAGCTGTTGTTATAGAGAGCGAGCAACTCGAAGTTGTACATGCGGTTGCGGAAGTTTCGTGTTTGCAGCTGTCCGGCCTCGAAGCCCGGTGTGGTGGGAGCCTTGTAGTCGTCGAACATGAAGTAGTTCAGGTCAGCACCTGCCGTACCCTGTATCTTGAAGTGTTTAGAAACGTTATAGATGATCTTTCCCGTCAGGCGGAACTGATCCTTCTTTGAGGTGTTTCGATTTTTGAACACATCCCAATAAGGGTTAACATTATAGGGATCCATACCGTTCCAATTGGAGTATTCTCCATTTTCGTCCTGGTAAGTGCGCAGCCATTCCTGGTCGTAAGTATTGGCCAGTGTCATCAGGTTTTTGCCAATGTTCGACTTACTGTCGCCCAATGCGGGTCTGTTCATCACATCCTCGCGCGTATAGTTTCCACTGAAGTCGAGATCCACCTTGCCAATACTCGTGTTGGCACGCAGGTTAAAGATATCGCGGCTCATGTGTGTCTTGGGTACGATATCCTTGTTGCGCATGTCGGTATAGGTGAAGCGCAGTCCTGTGTTGCCGGTGTTCATGCCTAATATAACCGAATTGGTTGCTGTGAAACCTGTACGGAAAAAGTGTGAGATGTTGTTGGGAATGATGAGGTAAGGCCGTTCCACGCCGTCAAAGTAGGTCAGCATGTTGCTGCCATCGGCCCTGGGCCCCCAGCTCTTATTGGTGTTCGAGATAGCGTCTACACTATACGAACCGTTTGACCCCATGCCATACACCTCCTGCACTTCGTCCCATCTGGCCAGCTGTGTGTCCAAGGTGAACGAGCCGTTGTATTCCACGGTGTGCCGCTCTTTGTTGGCTTTCTTGGTAGTAATGATGATCACACCGTGCGAGGCGCGGCTACCATATAGAGCCGATGCCGCCGGACCCTTGAGCACCGACATGGATTCGATGTCGTCGGGGTTGATGCTCGATATGCCGTCGCCCAGGTCGTATCCGCCGCTTGTACCAGCGCTGCCAAAGTTAGTATTGTCCAATGGCACTCCGTCTACCACGTAGAGCGGTTGGTTGTTGCCCGTCATCTCAGTGCTACCGCGCAGTATCACACGTGTGGAACCCGAAGCACCGCCTGCTGTGTTGCTTACCACCAAACCGGCCACCTTGCCGGCAAGCGAGTTGATAACGTTTGTTTCCTTGGCCTTTTGCAGCTCCTCACCTTTTACTTCGCCCACGCCGTAGCCCAAGGCTTTGCGGTCGCGTTTAATGCCCAAGGCCGTAACCACAACCTCGTCGAGCACCTTTCGATCTTCCTCAAGCACCACCGACATGCCACGGGATGCCCTTACCTCCTTGGTGGAGAAGCCCACGTAGCTGATTTCGAGTGTTGTTCCAGGTTTCACGTCAATCGAAAACCGTCCGTTAATATCGGTCACTGTTCCATTAGTGGCACCTTTCACCTTAATCGTGGCACCCACGATGGGGTCGGTACCGTCGGTCACGGTACCGGTGATATGAGACGACTGTTGTACCACCTTATTTATATAAGGTGCCGAAGCCTTGGCCGACTCAACATTCCAGGGACTTGCCATCCCGATGAGCAGTAGGCAGACTAAAGAAGTTCCATAAATCTTCATAAATATAGGTTTTATAAAACAATGTATAGTTAGGGTTTCTGATGATAGGTTATTAATGACAAAGATAGTTAGAATTTATGATAAGAGGGGTTTGATAGCTGTTTTTAATGGTTTGATAGCTGTTGTTTTCGGTTATAATCGAGGTTATTTTTCATCAACAGATGTCCAGGATGAATCCTGAGACACAGATACTGATATTTTTTCTGACAAACAGCTCTCTATATTTTGCGAATTTAAAAATATGTTTCCATCGGTTTGAAATTCGTGAAATTTGAGAGAATTCGTAGTGGGTTGACAATCAGAGTTTTAACAAATATAATTTAACAATGCGATTTTTGTCGTCTGCGATTAGATGTCAAACGCCACTACGGTTAAACTCTAATCACGATGCGACAAAGGTTCAGTCGCGCAACCGATAAGCTCAAATCGCGGTGCCACAAGACTGTAACCGCATCGGTCTTGTGTTTCTGATGTTCTTCAGGAACAAAGTTATCCGTAAAGACATGGCGCATTTCTGTCCAGATGAGACGAAAGGAAATGGCTGGAAACGGTAATAATATTTTATAAAGTGTAGAATGAGGAATGAAGAGTGAAGAGTGTAGAGTGAAGAATTAAGAATGAAGAGGGAAGAATGAAGAGGGAAGAATATGCACCACATGACTGTCGTATCACTCGAAATGTCAGATGAACCTTATTTGTATTGACTCGGAGCTATACCGAATTGTTTTCGGAAAATCGTACTGAAGTATTTCACGTTGGCAAATCCGGCTCTTGTAGCCGCCTCGGCCACAGTCGCCCCCTGTCTCAACATGACAGCCGCATTTTCCAGTCGGATGGTGCGAATAAACTCCTGGGGTGCAATGCCGGTGTACGCTTTCAGTTTCCCATAGAACAGCGTTCGGCTCATGGCCATATCCCGACAAAGGGCATTGATATCAAAGTTGGCATTTTGCAGGTTATCGAGAACAAGCTGGGTGGCTTGTTTTATAAAGATTTTTCCAGCATCGTCGGGTTGGGCTGTGTTGTCGGAAGGGTCTGGCGAGGCAGTCTGTTGTGCGACATCGACCGATTCTACTTCAGATTTTTGCTCCAAAAACGTGTAGGACTGCCGGTTCACCATATCGCGCGATTGAGCCATGTAGTAGGCTTGCAAGCGTTTTCTGTTGGTTAATATGGTAGCAATCTTGCTGTGCAAAATGCCAGAGTCGAATGGTTTTTCAATGTAGTCATCGGCTCCTGTATTGAGTCCCTCGATCATAAAGTTGCGCCCTGCCTTGGCGGTGAGTAGAATGATGGGCAACCACGAAGTCTGTGGATCTGTCTTTAGTTTCCGGCACAGTTCGTCGCCTTGCATGCCGGGCATCATCACGTCAGACACAATGATGTCGCATGTACCGTTCTCAAGATATTGCAGGGCATCTTCGGCGCTCCTTACTGTGACCACAAGATAATATGGGGAAAAGGCCGTTGAGATGTAATCGCACAGCTCTTGGTTGTCGTCTACAAAGAGCAGGGTGTCTTCAGGTTTTTCCGAGGAGATGGGCATGGGGCTTTTATTGTCCTTGTCAGGCATTGACATGGTCGGGTGTTGGTTGGATGGGGCATTGTCCTGCTCCTTGCCAAGCCATCTGTTTAAATGTTTGTTGCCTTGTTTGAAAGAGATAACGAAGGTGGTGCCTTGCCCCTCTTTACTGGTGTAGGATAGCGTGCCCTGGTGCAACTGGACAAAGCGGCGCACCAGCATGAGTCCTATGCCCGAGCCTTGCTGTAGGGTGTTGCGGGCGTTGTCGGCGCGATAGAAATAGCCAAACAGCATTTTTCTTGCTGTCGGGGGTATACCAATACCCGTGTCACTCACCTCAATATGAATGTCCTCGGGGGTGGCTGTTGCCCGGATGGCGACGTGGCCGCCGCTGGATGTGTATTTGATGGCATTGGAAATGAGATTCTCCAAAATACTATCGGCCATGAAAGGATCGAGCCATACGTTGGTGTCTGTGGGGCATTCTGTCAATGCGAGCGATAATCCTTTCTGGTGGGCAGCAAATTTGAACTTTTCAATCTGCCCCTGTAGCAACGACCGGAGATTCAGCTTTTCTACGTGGAGATTAGTCCCCAAATGGTCGGCTTGCTGAAAATCGAGCAGTCCACTGATTTTTCGTCGCAGCTTCTCACCGTTACGGCGCGCGGTGTCGAGATAGGCGCGGGTTGTGGACGAGAGCGTATTGTCGGCTGCCATGTCGTCGAGTGGAGCCAGGACAAGAGTGAGTGGGGTGCGGATGTCGTGGGCGGTGTTGATGAAGTAGGATACCTTCTCATTGAAATAGCGACGATCCAGCATGCTGCGATAGCGGCGCCATAGCAGGTAGACGAGGCTGCCGGCAACTGCAATATAGGCGATCCACGCCCACCAACTGTTCCACCATGGCGGGGCGATGTGGAGATCGAGGGCTTGTGTGTCGAGCACCTTGCCTCCGTTCCGGCTGATGCTACGCACGAGGAGGCGGTAGTGCCCGGACGAGAGTCGGGTGAGGTGGATGGTTTGGTCGCTGCCTGTGCTGACCCATTCGCCGTTGCCGCCTTCTAAGCAATATTTGTAGACGATGTCGTTTTGATAGGGATAATTGATGCTCTCAAAACCGATGTCGATACTGTTTTGACTGTAGATCAGACGTACATTCCGCTCGGCCAGCATGTGGTAGAGGTTGTGACGCAGGGTGGAATCGCTATCACTGCTACCCACGACGTGTATACGCTTAAATTTCAGCGGAGCCTTGTAGCTGAGCTCACCGATGAGCGTGGGGTTGAGGATGACCGCTCCGGTGGACGAGCCGAAGATAAGGCTACCTGATGAGAGCGTAGCCATGGCTTGTCGTCGATATTCGCGTTCGAGTCCCGTAACGAAGTTCACGTTGATCACCTTGGTCGGCTGCCCCGGTTCAATATAGACCAGCCCCTTGTCAGTGGCAGCCCACACACGTCCCATGCCGTCTGTGCCGAGCGCATATACATAGTTGGAAGGTAATCCTTGCAGCGTACTGATGTTTTGTACGTGGCGCTGGCGGATATCGTAAATATAGATACCGCCGCCGTCAGATCCCAACCATATCTGGTTGTTGCTGACGAATAGCAGCGACTGGATGGAGACATTGATATCTTGTCCTGGAAATTTGGAAGCAGGAAAATGATGAGTATACTGCCTCGTATGGGGGTTGATGAGGTAGAAGCCGTTGGCCGTGCTTACTGCAATATGCCCGTCGGATGTTGAGGTGATGGCTTGTACAAGGGAGATGTCGAACTGGTGCTTACCGCTGGCGGTGAACATCATGAGTGGTCCGTCGAGGCAGCCTATCCACAGGTTGCCCTCCTTGTCTGAGAAGAGACTGTAGACATAGTTGGTGAGAATTTGCTGGTTGTCGGTGTTGTATAGTGGGCGCGACCTGCCGTCGGGAAATACCTCGTAGACCCCAGTCCCGTATGTCCCGGCCAAAATCGAGCCGTCGGGGCGTTCGCAGAAAGCCAGCACCACCTTGCCCGTCAGGCCGTGATGCCATTTCCCTTTGGGGTCAAGGATGCTCATGCCCATGTCCGAACCCAACCAGATGTTTCCTTTCGAGTCTTGCATAACGGCACTGATGTCATTGTTGGCTGGCGATTGCGGATTCATATAGACATGTTCCAGCAGGCTCATCATGGTACCCATGGGGTAGGCTACGTCCACGCCGCCAGTGTAGGAACCTATCCAGATATCACCCCACCGGTCTGCACAGATGTCGTATATGCCATTGCCATGCAACACATTACCCGTCTTGTCATCTGCACTCATGAGTAGCTGGGCAGCTCCTCCTGAGCGATCGGCCACCCACACGCCGGCTCCATCGATGCCGAGAAGAATGGTGTTGGCGTTGAGCGGCGTTATGCATCGCACGGGATTGTGAGACACCACACTGGGCAAGGAGGATACGGAGCACCCTTTTTGGGTGTCGACAAGCTGTACACCATGATTGAATGTGCCCACCCACAACAGGCTCGTGACGGTGTCGAAAAATAGAGTCTGGACCGAAACGCCGGATAACAAATGATGGGATCTGATGCCCCTGACGGAGTTTGAGAGGGCGATTACGCCGGAATTGGTTCCGATATAGTGTGTGTCTCCGGTATCGCGAATGGTGTTGGCCACGATGCCCGACAGCACGCTGACAACCTTGTTGTCGGCGTCTATGCGATAGACCCCGCTACTCATGGCCACCCATAATCGCCCCGAACAGTCGATGCTGATGTCGTTGAGAATAATTTCGTCTTGGAAAAGGGATTGTAGATTCAGGAAAACAACATATTCATCGATGAGAGGATTGTATGCAAATATTTTTCCCGTGTTGTCGAAAGCAAAAAGTTTTTGGCCACTCTTGCGCAATTTGAACATTCTGCCGCTGGCATCACTGGCACGCATGGCAAGTGGCAAGTCGTATTTTTTGATTCGATGACCATTGTAACGCGCCACCCCGTTCTTGGTGGCAATCCAAATCGCACCGTCAGATCCTTCTCGGATGGAGAATACGCGGCGCTCGTCGAGCCCGCGTTCTCGTCCGATATGGTCGAAGATAAACTGGCGATAGGAAATGCCGGAGGCTCGTGTAAAAAGCCCGATTGTGAGAATAATAAGAAAGCTACAAAGTCTTTTCAAGCCGCTATTGTTAAATGATATGACATGCCAAGTCGGTCTGCCTAATCCCCCTGATGTGTCTGTGGAGACGTATGCCACCACATTATCCTAAGTGGATTTGAGGTTGGAAAGGTACAAAAATATACTGAAACGGTGTTCATAATCCATTGTTTTAATGTTGGGGCTATGGGAGTTGGGAGATGAGCTGATGGCTGGATCTTGTTGTTGCTCAGCGAATGCCGTAGAGATAGGCCAGTAGAGCCATTTTGCCACGCATGGTTTCGCGTGGAGTAAACTCGGCATTGACCCAGAGGTAGCGCTGGTTGAAAAATGATTCCTGACGCGGCCATCCTCCCTCTTGCCACGAGGGATAGCAGCGGTTGAGCAGTATACGGGCATCGCCGCCGTTGCCTTCGGTCCAAGTCTCGGTGCCGTTGAACGGTGTTTGTCCTGGGTGTACTTCGGGTGTGCCATCATTTCGCCCCGTGGTGTAGATGTCGGTGAGGTGTCGCTGCCCCAAGCCGGTCATCTCCACGATATTACCCGGGTTGCGCCCCAGTGCCCAGTCAGCCTCGACATACATCAAGTCCTCCAACTGTTGGCGGCGCGCTGGGGAGGAGGTTATGTGGTGACTCATCATTGCTATTTGCAGATTTTGAGAGGTCTGCCATCGTCTGTCGGTAGTGGCGCGACGTGAAGGGCGCTTGACCATGGCCTGCACATGGTCGGTGTGGGCTTGGTTGATAGCTGAGCAGAGCCGATGATGGAACTGCGGATAGTGCCGCTCGTGCGGACAGGTCATATAAGCGGCTGCCGACCATATCTGGCAGTACCCCTGCTTGCCGGTCTTGAATAGTTTGGTAGTGTCGGGTTTGACGATGCTTTCGTCTACCATTATCTTTTCCCAGCTTCTTTCGGCGGTGAGATTATAGAGGAAAGCTGCCGCCATTTGCCTGAAATCACGACCGCGCATGGGGTAGATTCCCACGTGTTGCAAATCGTCCAGTTGCTGATTCTTCTGCTTCTCTGCATACCGATAGGCCTTGATCGCCTCGCGAGTGTAGTATTTTTGTAACTCGCTGTTGCCCTGAATGCGGAATGCCTCAGCCATCATGGCGCAGTTGGCGGCATTGGCCCAGGCTGCCATAGTCGTGCATCCGGCTTGGAACATCATCCTCCAGTCCTTGTCGGGATTGGTCACACCCTGCGAGTAAGCCTCGCCATCGCGTATGCTCAGGAAAAAGTCCACTTCGTTACGAGCCTCATCAAGTAGGTCGGGGATGCCGTTGCCCGACTCCCTAATACCGAGGTTGTCTTCAGAAAGTCGCCCGTTGGTGAGCAGATACGGCAAGAGAATATCATAGATGTTGCTCACATGTGCCAGATGTCGATCCCAGTCGTAGGCATCGGAGTGGCCGCCGACAACATGGTCGTTGGTGGGGTTGCCCGGCAGGCGATGCTTGTAGAACAATGATTCCTCTGCCTTTTTGAAGTGTGGCTCGTCCCAGACATCCATGTGCTGCTGTCGCCATTCTTCGGACCAGGGGGTGAGGTTGGTCTTGTATACGACAAAGTTCTTGGGATCCACGCCTGGGATAAAGCGCGGCTGCCGGGGTACGGGCAATAGTTTCTCCGGCTCGGCAGGTTCTCCGATACGCATGTAATAGTAGCCACGCAGGCTGTAGCGGTAGGATTGAAAGTAGATGTTACGGTCGATGACGAAGTCCATGCTGCATCCCACGCCATCTACAACCAGCCGGTACGTGCCGGGATTCTGGCAGGCGAAGTCAATTTTCCACACGTCTGAGCCAGTGAGGTTCTTCTCGCCCGCCTCTTCGACGGAGGCCGAAGCTGATTTCCAAAACACCACTTTACCAACGGCTTTTCGCTCGCCAGTGGTCACGTTAAGCAGGAAGACTTGGTTGTTTTCGAATGCCTTGTAATCTCGCTGCCCGCCGTCTCCAAGCCACATATACAGGTCGGCGGCATGTGCTCTGCCGTGTGGCACATAGCCAACGATGTTCACATGGATGGCCTCGGACTGGGAGCGCCAGATGTCGAACGTTGTCTTGGCCGAGCGAGTATCGGCTTCTATCCCCGTCGGGAAGGTCACCTCGTAGGTGCAACCCTGCTTCATGGGGTGGGGAAGACGCAGAAAAAACCAATGGTCAAGCTCGCTCGCGAGAGTATGATCGGTGTTCATGGGCTTGGCCTTACGCGATACAGCTACGGGGTGTAGGCCGTTGAGAGAGGAGTCGTCGGGTGAAGAGAGGGTCCAATCGTGGGTAGCCATCGCTACAGATGGGTTTAACCGGATGCCAAACACCCTAAGCGTGTCATCGCCTTCGGCAAAGCAATGGCCAAGAAAGGCGCTCGATCCACAGCCGTTGTCACGATAGCGCACTTCGCCATCGCGAAACTGAACCATAAGAAATTCTTGGTCGACGACTTTTAATGTCATGAACTTGGTTGCATGACCCGTGACGGGCAACAGAGTCCATGCCAAGAGCAGAAGCAGGCTTTCGATTTTGGTCATATGGGTTTTCTGATTCAAAACCATGTGGTTTGGGTTGGTGTTGATCTATCACAAAGGTACAACAAATCGATAGATAAGAGAGAAGACAACGCATAAAAAGATTCAAAACAATGTCTTTTGTCCAAAATGTTGATAAATTAACCTCTAAACGAAGTGGAAATGCTTGGATGGGCGCGCAAAAAACATTATTTTTGTACGTATGAATATCGAAGAACTGAAAGACAAGCGCATTGCTGTGCTGCTCTCTGGGGGAGTGGACAGTTCGGTGGTGGTTTACGAACTGGCCAGCCATGGCCTCCATCCCGATTGTTTTTACATCAGGATCGGGCCGGAGGAAAAGGAGGAGTGGGACTGCAATTCGGAGGAGGACATGGAGATGGCCACGGCTGTTGCCAAGCGCTTCGGTTGCAAACTGCAGGTGGTGGACTGCCATCAGGAATATTGGAGTCAGGTGACGCGCTACACCATGGAGAAGGTGAGATCCGGTTTTACCCCCAATCCCGACGTGATGTGCAACCGTCTGATCAAGTTTGGTGCCTTTGACGAGAAGGCAGGACACGACTACGACCTCATTGCCACCGGCCACTATGCGCAGACCGAATGGATTGACGGCAGGAAGTGGCTTACCACCAGTCCAGACCCCGTAAAAGATCAAACCGACTTCCTGGCACAGATAGAGGGATGGCAACTGAAGAAGGCCATCTTCCCCATTGGCCATTATGAGAAAAACGAGGTGCGCGAGATTGCCGAGCGGGAACACCTCATTAATGCCCGTCGCAAAGATTCGCAGGGCATTTGCTTCTTGGGCAACATTGATTATAATGAGTATGTCCGCCGTTATCTTGGTGAGCAACCTGGCGATATTGTTGAACTCGAAACGGGTACGAAGATAGGCGAGCACAGCGGGCACTGGTTTCATACCATTGGACAGCGCAAGGGGCTTGGGCTGAGCGGAGGGCCTTGGTTTGTCATCAAGAAAGATGTGGAGCATAATGTGTTGTATGTGAGTCATGGCTACGACCCGGAGACGGCGTACAAAAAAGATTTTAAGATACACGATTTGCACTGGCTCACCGAGGAGCCAACTCCTCCCCATCATCTCTCCGAGGCAAGTGAGTCGCAAAAGCCTGGGAGCTACATTCCGATTACTTTTAAGATTCGCCACACTCCCGAATATCATCCCGGCTACTTGGATCTGAATGCAGCTTCTTCTTCAGATCATACTGAGCTGACTGGAGACACAGCTACTATCCACTCCTTGGACAAGATTCATGGCGTGGCCCCAGGACAGTTTTGCGTTATCTATGACGAGCAACACCATCGCTGTTTCGGGTCAGGTGAAATAACGCTGTAATCTTGTAATCCATATTTACCATTAATCAATTAAAGGAAAAAAAACTATGGAAATGATCTTAACGACAACCCCACAGATAGAGGGAAGCCCTGTGTTGGAGTATAAAGGTATTGTGACCGGCGAAACTATTGTCGGAGCCAACGCTTTTAAGGATTTTTTTGCCGGCATCCGTGATTTCTTCGGCGGGCGCAGTGGATCCTATGAGAGAGTGCTGCGCAAGGCTAAAGATACGTCGATAGCCGAAATGATGGAACGTGCTCGAGAGCTTGGGGCTAATGCCATTGTAGGCATAGACCTCGATTATGAAACCATAGGGTCAGGCAACTCGATGTTGATGGTGACGGCCAGCGGCACGGCGGTGGTGATTTAGCAATGCTGAATATCAATACGAAAATGCGCCCGGAACATTGCATTGTGAATGTGTACCGGGCGCATTTCGTATGTTTTATTCTTCAATTTTGTTCTTGGTTTTTCCTGTCAGCCGTTTCTTTTCTTCAATCGTTTGTTGTCCGTCTTGTTTCAGTTTTGCTTTCTGTTCTTCTATTTTCTTAGCTTGTTCAGCTGCTAAACGCCGTTTTTCCATTTCCTTTTTATAGGCATTCACGATGGGGTCGTCATCGTATTTTTCCATTTGATTGAACAACTGGCGCGTCTTTCTCAGTTGTTTCTGATCTTTGCGGTAGCGCTTGTCAAGCATCTTGGCAAAGTCAAGGCCTATGGTGGCTGCCGGCTTACCGGGGTCAGGCAGTTGTCCATTTTTCCCGAACCACCCGTCTACATTGTCTTGCAGTTGCTTGTTGCGATCCTTACCCCACACTGTCACTTCGCCAATACGCTTGTGGTTGGGTATAAGGAAAGTGGAGTCTTTGACTTCCTTGAGCAGGAGTTTTTCTGTCAGGTAGTTGGCCTTATAAACCGTAAGCGTGTCGAAGTTTTGGGGAATATAGCAGATGCCACGATAGTTGGTGGTGTCCTGATAACCGGTTTCGGTTATCACGATAACGTCTCGGATGGGCACTCTGGTTTCTATGTCGGCCACAACAAATTTCTTCAAAGGCTTTTCAGGCTCTTGAGCAGTGGCATGAAGGGATGCCAGGAGAAGGATTAAAAGAGATACTAACCCCATAGTTTATTACAAATATAACACTTTATTTGGTTAGTTCGAATTTTGGTTAACTACTTTTAAATTATTAATATTCAACTCGAGACATATCGGAGCGGGCAGGGTAGAACAGAATGAAGGATTTCAAGGATTTCCGAGCAAAACCTCCCAGTCGTTGGAAAATTCTGCGATACGATGATAGAGTAGGTTGGCTCCTTCGTCGAGTAAGGACTGATCGGACAGGGGACCGCTATTGATGGCCACCGTAAAGATTTGTGCGGCCACCCCTGCACGCACGCCCAATGGTGCGTTTTCTACCACGATTCCCTGCCAGGGCTGCAAGTGTCCGGCTTTCTGCAGTCCCATGAGATAAGGATCGGGTTTTGGTTTGCCACGTTCCACATCGTATGCGCTAACGATGTCGCTCTCGCTGAGAAACGTGCGGAAATCATTGGCAAGACGCCGGATGAGTGGGCGTTGCCCCGACCCGGTGACGATGCCGATGTGTAAGCCGGCATCTTTGATTTTCTGCATGAGCTCCATTACACCGTCGAAGATGGGCGCCTGACCCATTTTGTGGAATATTTCGGTCTTCACGTCATACATCTTTTGGGCTTCCTCAAGCGAAATCTCCTTGTTTTTCTGTTGCTTCACAAATTGGCATATTGTGTCGATTCCGCGTGCACCCTCCGTGGCGTAGGCATCTTCGGCACTCATGTCGATACCGAATTGTGCCATGGATTCTTGCCAAGCCACAGCGTGGAGCGGCATCGAATCGTAGATCACGCCGTCCATATCGAACAACACGGCGCGTGGGGAGAACTTCCTGACGGACAGTCCCGACGGCGAGTTTGTTCTGTTGATCCAACCTGCATTATATGCCTTGATGGCATCTGTAATTTTACTCATATCTTAAAAAAGTTGTGGGTGTAATCGAAACTACACCCACAGTTGCTGTTGATAATTTTATCATTCTACCCATGTCATGATGGGTCAATGATGCGTGTTTATTGGGCCAGTCTTTCCTGAATGGCTTTGCTTTCTGCCTCATAACCGGGTTTGTTGAGCAGGGCAAACATATTTTTCTTGTAGGCTTCAACACCGGGCTGGTTGAATGGGTTTACTTCCTCCAGTAACCCGCTGATGCCACAGGCTACCTCAAAAAAGTAAATGAGCTGGCCAAGATAATATTCGTTGAGCTTTGGAATGCTGATACGAATATTGGGCACACCGCCATCAACGTGAGCCAACTGTGTGCCGAGCTCTGCCATCTTGTTCACTTCATCTACGCGCTTGCCGGCGAGGAAGTTCAGGCCATCCAGATTCTCGTCGTCAGAAGGAAATTCTACATGGTGGTTGGTGTTCTCAACCGAGAGCACGGTTTCGAAAATGGAACGCTCGCCCTCCTGTATCCATTGACCCATGGAGTGCAGATCGGTGGTGAAATCGCATGCAGCGGGGAAAATACCCTTGTTGTTCTTGCCCTCACTTTCACCGTACAGCTGCTTCCACCACTCTGCCATGAAATGCAGTTTAGGCTGGAAGTTCGCGATGATTTCAATCTTCTTGTCGGCCTGTGTGTACAGTGCCTGACGGGTTGCGGCATATTGAGCGGCAATGTTGTCGGCAAAAGCCACGTCCTTGCCAGTAGCTTTCTCCATGTCCTGAGCACCCTTGACAATTGCCTTGATGTCGAAGCCGGCAATGGCGATAGGCAATAATCCTACCGGGGTGAGAACGGAGAAACGACCGCCTACGTTGTCGGGAATAACGAAACTCTTATAGCCTTCCTTGTCGGCGCAGGTGCGGGCCGCACCCTTTTTAGCATCGGTGACAGCCACGATAACGTCTTTTGCTTCTGCTTTGCCACGCTGATTTTCACATTGTTTCTTCAGTAAACGGAATGCCAGTGCGGTCTCCGTGGTAGTTCCCGACTTGGAAATGTTGATAACGCCAAACTTCTTGTCCTTGAGATATTCAGTTAGCTCGAAGAGATAATCCTCACCGATATTGTTACCAGCAAAGAGAATGGTCGGGTTCTTCTTGTCGTTTACGAGCCATGCAAAACTGTTGCCGAGGGCTTCGATCACGGCACGGGCACCGAGATATGAACCGCCGATGCCAGCAACTACCACAACTTCGCACTTCTCGCGCAGTGTGTTTGCCACGGACTGTACTTCATCAAGGAAGTCTTCCGTGGTCTCTGACGGGAGGTGAAGCCAGCCTAAGAAATCGCTACCTTCACATGTTCCGTTCTCCAAAGCCTCTTGGGCTGCTTTCACTTTTGATTCAAAACCGGCCACGGCTCCTGCCTTGAGGAACTGTTCTGCCTTTTTAATGTCTAATTTGATATATTCCATAGTTGTTTATATTTAGGGGGTCTGCGACTTGTTGGGAGTTCAAGAGGTTGAGCATGTCAGCCTGCATTTCCCTCTTAATTCTTCTTCCTTGGTATGATCATACTGACTGTACATTGGTATTGACTCCTTCTAAATTCTCTTAACTCTCTTACCTGAACGAGTCAGTCAGGAGCTTGATTTCGCGTTGTGGGTTGATGCGCTCGTACAAGATGTTGTAAACGGCATCGAGAATGGGCATGTTGACGTGTAGATGGCGGTTGATTTCCCTCATACACTTCGTGCCGTAGTATCCTTCCGCAATCATCTCCATCTCTATTTGTGCAGTCTTTACGCTGTATCCTTTGCCTATCATGGTGCCAAAGGTGCGGTTTCTCGAGAAGTTTGAGTAGCCTGTGACAAGCAGGTCGCCAAGGTAAACACTGTCGATGATGGAGCGTTCCATGGGGTACACGGCATCGAGGAAACGACTGGTTTCCTGCACGGCGTTACTCATGAGAACCGCCTGGAAGTTGTCACCATATTTTAGTCCGTTGCAAATTCCAGCTGCAATGGCGTAGACATTCTTCAGAACCGAGGCGTATTCGATTCCCGTGACGTCGGTTGATGTTTTGGTTTTGATAACGTCAGAGTCTAATATGTCGGTAAAGGCCTCGGCTTTCATGAGATCCTTGCAAGCAACGGTGAGGTAGCTCAGGCGTTCCAGTGCCACTTCCTCGGCATGAGAGGGCCCCCCAATGCACGATAGGTTTTCATAGGGGACGTCAAAGACCTCGTGGAAATATTCCGAACACACCAGGTTTTCTTCCGGCACAATACCCTTGATAGCTGTCACGATAAACTTATCCCTGATGCTCGTTTTGAGTTTTTTGAGATGGTTTTTCAGATAGGGGGATGGAGTGACAAACACCAATGTGTCGTATGCCTTCGCGATCTTGTTGAGGTCTGATGAGAAGAAAATCTCATCGACATTAAAGTGTGCCGAGGTAAGATAGGCCGGGTTATGACCGAGGCGCTTGAAATCCTCAATACGATCATCGCGGCGCATATACCAACCGATGTGATGCGTATGATTCACCACGATCTTGGCAATGGCCGTGGCCCACGACCCGCCTCCTATAATTGCTATCTTACCGATGTTGAACATAGCCGTTAAAGGCAAGGGAGAGAAGAAAGAAGCACTCCCTCCTCTCTCTTGTTTTTATTCTTTCATAGCCTTGTCAATCCACGATTGGAATTCGTCGACAGTAGGCTTTGTATAGTCTAACTTGTATTTTTTGACAATCTCGCCAAGTTTCTGTTGCAGCCCCTGGGCTTTCTCGTCCTTGATGTCGGATATAAGATTGAATCCCGCTTTGCGCAGAACGTATACCCAATCTTCCGGCACACCAAGTTCCGCCCATTCCTTGATACTGCTCTGTGGCATTTTTTTCTCAGGTTTGAGTTGCGGGAAGGGCATCACTTCCTGAATGTTGGGCTGTCCTGTCATCAGCATAACCAGTCGGTCAATGCCGATACCGATACCCGATGTAGGCGGCATGCCGTATTGCAGCGCACGCAGGAAGTCCTGATCAATAATCATCGCCTCGTCGTCACCCTTGTCGGCCAGTTTCATCTGGTCGATGAAGCGCTGCTCCTGATCCAACGGGTCGTTCAGCTCAGAGTATGCGTTGGCCACTTCCTTTCCATTCACCATAAGCTCGAAACGCTCGGTCAGGCCGGGCTTGGATCGGTGCATCTTGGTCAGCGGAGACATCTCAACGGGATAGTCGATGATAAACGTGGGCTGAATAAATGTTCCCTCGCAGAACTCGCCAAAAATTTCGTCGATGAGCTTGCCCTTGCCAAAGGTCTCGTCCACCGACTCGAGCTTCAGGTCGTCCTTGGCAATTTTATAGATTTCTTCCTCCGTCTTGTCGGAGAGATCGAATCCGGTTTTTTCTTTAATAGCATCGAGTATGGGCAGACGGCGATACGGAGCCTTGAACGAAATCACATGTTCTCCGTTTTTCACCTCAGTGGTGCCGTTCACGGCCACACATATTGTTTCGAGCAGGCGCTCGGTGAAACTCATCATCCAGTTGTAGTCCTTGTATTGAACATACAGTTCCATACAAGTAAATTCGGGATTGTGGAATTTGTCCATGCCTTCGTTACGGAAGTTCTTTCCAATCTCATACACCCCCTCAAAACCGCCTACAATGAGTCGTTTCAGATAGAGTTCCGTGGCGATGCGCATATACATATCAATGTTGAGCGCGTTGAAGTGTGTGATGAACGGGCGCGCACTGGCACCGCCTGCAATGCTTTGCAGTATCGGGGTTTCCACCTCGGTGTAGCCGGCTTCATCAAAGAATTTGCGCATGGTACGCAGTACGGTGGCGCGTTTCAGGAACGTTTCCTTCACGCCATCATTCACCACGAGGTCCACATAACGTTGGCGGGCGCGCAACTCCGGGTCGTCAAACTTGTCGTAGGCCACGCCGTCTTTGTATTTCACAATGGGCAGTGGTTTCAAACTCTTGCTCAGAAGCTTGATTTCCTTGGCATGTACAGATATTTCGCCGGTTTGTGTACGGAACACGAATCCCTTGATACCGATAAAGTCGCCAATGTCGAGAAGTTTCTTGAATACCTTGTTATATAGATCCTTGTCCTCTCCCGGACAGATGTCGTCACGGGTCACATAGACTTGGATTCGACCTTTGCTATCTTGCAATTCCATAAAACTGGCCTTACCCATCACACGACGGGACATCATGCGACCAGCTATCACCACTTCGCGTTCATCCCCGTCTTTAAATTCGTCCACGATATCTGCGGAGAATGCATTGGTGGGAAATTCTTCGGCCGGATAGGGGTCAACCCCCATATTTTTTAGTTCTTGCAGGCTTTGACGACGGCCAATTTCCTGCTCACTCAGTTCTAAAATGTTCATCTTAAATCTGTTCGAATATATTCTTTCTAACGTGCAAAGTTACTAAAAAGTATTCAAAGTGTCGGCGTATTTGCTAAAAATAACCGTACGGGTGCAACAGTTGTGCAAAACAGACAGCCTGTAGTCCGCATTGAGCGTGTCGTCAAATGGCACACCTGCTGCGGGAGGCGCTTCTGCTTGCTTGCGGAATCTTCTGTTGAGCAATCATGTGTACATCAAAAACTTAACCCCAAGTTGGAACATAAACATTCGACGCGTTCTTGTAAGTTTATTTTTTCTTTGTTTATGCTTGCAAATATAACAAAAGGCAGGGAATCTATCCATGCCTCTATGGCTAATCTTTAAACATTTATAAGTTGCCACCATCTGATCAAGTTTTTCTATAAGTATATGCTTCTTTTGATTTTCCAAGACTTAATTGACAAATACCCTTTAGATATAAAGAGTCGTTTTTAAATAGACATTACTTTTTATGCCATTTTCATGAATTTACGTTATTAATGTTTTTTTGCAAATAGAGTTGCGTTTTTTTTACCACGATTTTCATACCTTTGCGCCACTTTTTTTTGTGGTCGCAAACAAGTCGCAATGTTGTATGTGAATTGTAGTGGTCACTTCATTAAATAATCAATCAAAAATTAAAAGAAAAAAACAATGATGAAAATTTATCACAAAATTCCCATGTTATTGGTTGTGCTTTGTGCGCAGGTGAATATGATGATGGCTCAAGAAATCAGGCCTGAGGTTGTGCCGGATGTTTGGGGTACTTATGAGGGTGAGGCCACCACGGAGTTGTTCGACCGTACGACCGAGACGAAGACTCCGAGTGGTAAGAAACAAATGGTCATAGAGATAGGCAAGGGTGAACGTTCGTTCACTGTTTTAACCTTAAAAGACGTTACGATCGGCCAATATGAGTTCGCGTCAATACCTTTCAAAGATTGCTATCTGTTGCCTAATAACAACAAATGGCATGTAGAGGCATACAACAATCTTGATGACGAGGTGGCTACCAAGGACAAACAGCACATAGTATGGTTATCAGGTAGTATTGATGAGAAAGAGAGTTTTGTGGATAAGGACGGCAACTTGAAACTTAGTTTTTTCTTGTCTTTTAAGGAAGACTCGCATATACAATATGTATTTAAAGGAAAAAAGAAATCAACCCTCACGGGCATCGACCATGTGAACGCAGACAAGAAAATACCAGAGGTGTTCGATTTGCAGGGGCGTCGCGTGGGCAAGATAGGCAAAGGCGTGTATATCGTGAATGGCAAGAAAGTGGTGTTTTGATGCATCGATACGCTGTTTGAACGGTGATAATATCGGCGAGGGGTGGCTGCAAGTCTGCCCCTCGCTTGTTCTTATATCATGTCAATATATCATGTATTCCTTGTCATGTTTCAATGGTGTGAGGATGAGAAGACAAAAACTTAACCCCAATTTGGAGCATTGCCACTCACTTCTTTTTATGAAAAAAAGGTAGTAGTAATACAAGTAAAACCGTTATTACGTAGACTATTATGAGCAATGCATAGTGAATAATATGATTGATATCATCCATACTCATCACATTATATTTTAAATTAACTACTCCATTTAGTACTACACCTATACTTAAATATAGCACATATAAAGAGAATAAAATTACAGAATATTTTATTGTTTTATTTTTCATAACTTGAAATTTCTTTATCTTTAGGCTTCATGAAGTTTGTATATTTTCTTGACAAATGGTCTTGCAGTTTTCGCGAAATTAAAAATAAAAATCCTGTGAGCCGAAATACGTGAAATTTGAGATAATTTGTAGTTGGTTGACAGTCAGTAGTTTCGTAACCATACTCTCTCTTTCACAGTTTTATTGTCTGCGATTGCATATCAAACGACATCATGATTAAGCCCTGATCGCAATGCGACGAAGCTTCTGTCGTGTCGCCATGAAGCCCAAGACGCACCGCCATTAGATATTCATCGCACAGCTACGGATTTTTTTCATTCGTCCAAACAGATTTTCGCCGTAAAAACATGGCTCTTTTTCTTCTGGTTGCTCCGGGAATTATCATCAGTTTTTGGTTATATTATTTTACACAGCATGGGGTGCGTGCAGAGGAGGCGCATGCTTAGATTTTAATGTAGATGTGGCGTTTCCAGAGGGGGTAGCCAATGGCGGCGTGCAAAAGGACAAATAGTGTTGCATAGGCTGCGCTGGCCCAGTAGCCATTGGTGATGAGGGCTTGGAGTCCGGCAAAGACAGCGTCTTTGATGCCGGCAGCTCCCAAGCTGATGGCAAGAACCTCACTGGCAACGTAAAGAAAGAGGGGATTAGAGCCGAAGATCAAAAAGAAAGTCCATCCTCGTCCTTTGTCTTTGTTGAGAAAAGAGACTGAGTGGCGAGTGTCTTCGATGAGATAAGCGAGCAACCCCTGTGTGAACGAGGCAAGCCCGCAGGTTGTAAGCACGTAGGAAGGACTCCAAATTCGCTTATTAAGTGGCAGGAGCAGGGTGAGGATAACACCTGACACGACAAGCATTGCGCCAGCCAACAAGAATATTCTGACAGTGTTTTGAGTGGAGTGTGAGCCTTGCTTCCCGAGTGCCAGCCGGGCTACCCAGAAGCCGATGAGCGTGTGGGCAATGGCGGGCAGGGTGGAAAGCAGCCCCTCGGGGTCTACGGGCGAGCGGTGGTAAAGGTGGTCGTAGCCCAGGATGTGGGTGTCGACGATAGCCAATAGGTTTGTGACACTGCTGTAGTCGTATCCGGCACCAATGATGAGCAATAGGGAATAGGCGATGAGCAAGACGACAATGAGCCACGGAATGAGATGCAGGCGCTGTGGCACTTTGGATGAGAGAATGACCACGAAAGCTGTTGCGCCATAGCAAAGGGCGATGCGCTGCATCACGCCCATGATACGCAGGTGTGCCAAGTCTAAAGGACTCCCGTTGCAGGCCATGTCGAACCAGTTGATAGCCAGTCCGATCAGGAACAGAAGCGCCGTTCGGCGGGCAATTTTTCGGAGTGTTTTTGCCGACCATGCAAAGTTGGACTTTCTGAGGCTCAGGTATGTGGAGACGCCCACCATAAACAGGAAAAACGGAAAGACAAGGTCGCAGAGCGTCATGCCATTCCATCGGGAGTGTCGAAGAGGGGAGAAGATTTGTGTTCCGGCTCCGTTGTTTACGAATATCATGAGCATCACGGTGAGTCCGCGAAGCACGTCAAGGCTGATGAGTCGCTGTTGTGGCATAAGGGTAAGAATGGATATTGATACACCATTTTCCCGATGCATAGGCCTGACGAAAACTCTACAGTGACCGTAGGTTCGTGCCGGTGATATCGGGAAAAATGGGGGAGAGCAGGGTTGCTTCCGAGGGATTGATTATGGGAATTTGGGATATTTGTCGAAGTCTGGCTTGCGCTTTTCGAGGAATGCGCGGCCGCCCTCGTGGGCTTCGTCGAGCGTATAGTAGAGCATGGTGGCATCTCCGGCCAACTCCTGGATGCCCGCCTGGCCGTCGAGTTCGGCGTTGAAGCCCGCTTTCATCATGCGCAGGGCCAGCGGCGACCGCTCCATCATGGTCTCTGCCCAAGCCACGCAGGTGTCTTCAAGCTGCTCGAACGGCACCACCTTGTTGACCAGTCCCATGTCCAAGGCCTCTTGGGCGGAGTATTGCTCGCAGAGAAACCATATCTCGCGCGCTTTCTTCTGTCCCACAATGCGAGCCAGGTAGCTGGCGCCGAATCCCGCGTCGAAGCTGCCCACCTTAGGGCCGGTTTGTCCGAAAATGGCATTTTCGGAAGCCACGCTGAGGTCGCACATCACGTGCAGCACATGTCCGCCACCAATGGCATAGCCGTTGACCATGGCGATGACAGGCTTGGGCAAGCGTCGAATCTGCATCTGCACGTCGAGCACGTTCAGGCGGGGCACACCGTCGTCGCCCACGTATCCGCCGTTGCCCTTGACGTGCATGTCGCCTCCTGAGCAGAAGGCCTTGTCGCCGGCACCGGTCAATATCACCACGCGTATGTCCATGCAGTCGCGGCAATAGGTGAAGGCCTGCCCCATTTCCATCACTGTGCGTGGGGTGAAGGCGTTGCGGTAGCGCGGTCGGTTGATGGTTATCTTTGCAATGTGATGATACTCCTCAAAGAGTATTTCCTTGAAGTCAAAACCCTCTATCGCTTTCCAATGACGTTGGGTCGTCGTTTTGTCTTTGGCTTGATCGTTGTTTGTTGTCATCAGTTCAATTTTTTCTTGTCGCCGAAGAGGTAGTCGCGCAGCACTCGCTCGTCTTCTTCCCGCTCGGTAAACACCTCAAGGAGAATGGGAACCATGCTGTTTGGGGCTGTCAGCGCTTCTATTCCCTCAGCCAGTTGTTCGTTATTGTATGCGGCATAATATTTGATATTGTTCTCCTCACATATTCCCTCGGCTGTCGTGTTGTGTGCCGCCATGATATAGTTCTCGCTGGCAGGGCTTTCCTGCAGACCGGACAGCTGTCCGAAAATGCCCCCTCCGCCATTGTTGAGGAGTAATATTCGGAGGTTGCTGGTGAGGTTTTGATTCCATAATGCATTTTGATCGTAGAAGAAGCTGAGGTCGCCAATGACACAGAACACCAAGTCTTCGATGCCGCAGGCCAATCCGGCGGCCGTGGAAAGGCACCCCTCTATGCCGTTCACGCCACGGTTGACGTATATATATTGACTGGCATAAATCAGTCCTAAACGCACGGCCATGCTGTTGGCAAACTGGAGTACACAGTTCGTTTTGCCGATATTCTTACACAGAAGGCGCACGGCTGACATCTGCGAAAAGTCCGGTTCGTAGCTTTCGCAAAATGCTATGCAGTTTTGCTTCAGGGTGTCCCATTTGTCGTGATAGGCGGTTGGCTTTTTATCATTAACGGCCAGAGCCAATGCGCTCAGGGTTTCGACAAGGGTAGATTGCAACACCTCGGTGGCATTCATAAATACGTCATAAAGTATGCCGTCACGATTGACGATGACGGTGCGGGCACTTTTGGCCTTTCGCAGGAATTGTTTGATGCGCTTGCTCACCAAGTGCCCACCAAAATATATAATGAAATCGGGCAGATAGTCCTCTTCTTCTTCTTCGATCATCAAAAGCATCTTGTCGATATGAGCGGGCGGTGTGTAATAATCATGGCCTAATTTCTCGTAGAGCACTACAGCGTATTCCTCCAAGTCCGATAGCTGGTTGTCGGCACCTTCAAAGTTTTCTGCCTTGGTTTGTCCAATGATAATCATCGGGCGTTTGGCCTTCTTGAAGTCCTCGGCAACGTCCGGTTGTGTGTAGAAATTAAATTCGGCCAGATGCGGTAGAATCGCGCGCTCGTCGGGAAGTGATTCGACCGAAAATTCGAATAAGGGTTCGCTGATGGGCACGTTGATGTGTATGGGACCACCTTCACCGCGTTGCATCTCGATGAAGGCTTCATTGATGAGTCGGTTGCAGTACCACCGCTCGGTGTCGTCGTGGGGTTCGGGCAGGTTGACAGCCTTGCGGACGAAGTCGCGCAAGGCGTTGGGTTGGTGCAAGGTCTGGCCTTGCAGTTGGTCGATCATACAGGCTGGTCGGTCTGCTGAAATGATGATGAGCTTGCGATGCTGATACAGAGCCTCAGCCGCAGCAGGTGCCACATTGAGCAATGCCGACCCCGAGGTAACGCAAACGGCGACAGGTCCGTCGTCTATCTGGCTCAGGCCCAGGGCGAAAAAACCTGCCGAGCGTTCGTCGGTTACCGGAAAGCAATCGATCTCCGGGCATTCGTTGAGGTTGTGTACAATAGGCGCGTTGCGGCTCCCAGGGCATACTACAGCGTATTCAACACCCCATTTCACTAACAAGGCGGTAAGTATATTGACGTTGTCTTTATTCGAATACATAGCTTTTGATATTAGTTGTTAAGCAGACGGTGCATGGTCAGCATTTTCGTTTGCGTTTCTTTCCACTCCCGCTCCATGTTGCTGTCATGGAGGATACCTCCTCCCGCATAGAGGTTTGCTGTTTTGCCAACGATCTCCATGCATCTCAGGGCTACATATAAATGGGTTTCCCCATGCAGCGAGAGGGGTCCGCAAAAGCCGCTGTAATATTTCCGGTCTATCTGTTCGCTGGCAGAAATAAAAGCACGGGCTTTCTCTTTGGGAATGCCGCATACCGCCGGGGTGGGATAGAGGGCTTCTATCAGCGCGCCGATGTTGGCGGTGTTGTTCAGTTTGAAAGTAAAATCCGTTCTCAGATGCAGCAGATGAGCTGCAGCCACGGTGTAGGGTCCTTGCTCCGAAATGTGATCAGCGTGTTTGCTGAGTACGTCTTTTATATACGTGCTTACATACTGTTGCTCTTCTCTATTCTTCTTTGTCCATACGGTTTTGCTGACATGTGGTATGCCCTCTTCTCGTTTCATGGTGCCGGCCAAAGCCATGGTGTGCCATTCTTCCGGGTTGCCATCGAGCAGAATCTCGGGCGTGGCCATGAGCCAAGTACCGGCTTGTTGCAGGCACACAAGGGCTACAAATTGGTGGGGATAGATGTTGCAGGCTTTCAGGAATAGGTCTTGGGGAGTGATGTCATCGGGCAAGTCAGTTGGTGAGCACCGTGAAAGCACAATCTTGCCAAACTTCCTCGTCTGCGTCTCTGCATGGAATTTGGCGAAGGCGGAGGCGTAGGCGGCTTTTTCTGTCGGCCGTTCTGGTGCAGTTGTTTTGGTGCTTGCATGATTTTGCTGGAACTGAATCTCATGGTTTTCTACCACGTCAGGATGCATCACCAAGACAGGATGTTGTCTTGAAACCATAAAGGGAGCCATTACAAAGCCCTCTTCTTCATCCAATTCGGCTACCGAACCGTATGCCGACGGCTCACCCTTCGACTGTGCCATAAACGTATAATGGCTCTGTCCGGGCAGTCTGTAATATGCAAAGTTGTTCAGTTTTCTATCCACAGAATGGTTTTCTATTCGTCTTCGTAGGGCTGAGTGGGCTGTCCGTCTTTTTTCGGCGTCATCACGTAGTTGGTTACCTGAACGGTGGACACCAGCTTGCCGTGCGAGTTTTTCACATCCACCTGCCATACGTGCAGCGTTCGTCCTCGATGTTGCAGCTTGCCGTATGCGGTCACGGTGTCGCCTTCCATCACGGTGCTGATATGGTTGCCGCTCACATTGATGCCCACGCTGATCTTGTCGGGGCATAGCGACATCGACCCCACACCGGCTAAGTTTTCAGCCAAAGCCAGTGTTGCGCCACCCGAGAGAAAACCAAACGGCTGCCGGTTGAGTTTGTCCACTTTCATGCGAGCCATACAAGTGTCTGGTTCGGGAGTGGACAAGAATTCCATGCCCAGCGTGTTGGACAGGCCGTCCTGTCGCTCTATCATTTCTTTTTGCTGTTCTACGTTCATTGCAATCTTCTTTGGATGTTGTTATTGCAAAGATAATAAAAAGAATCGTAGAAAGGTCCTATATGTATGGTTTTTTACAGACTTATTGCTCCGGAAGAATTGCCCTTCATCCCCCCTTTTCTGTTCGCCCATTGTTCCAGCTGTTGCATATAGTTCTGAAAGTTCCTTTCTTGGGCATGTTTCCAAACGTCGCCCAACATGGCGGCACCGCCAAAACCGTAGTCAGCCACTTGTTGAAGTTTCTCCGTCGATACCCCTCCCAAAGCGATGACGCGACCATCGATAACACCTTCTTCGTGGGCTTGTCTTAATTGTTGTTCCGAAAAGGTGGAACGATAACCTTGCTTGGAGATGCTGTCGAATATCGGGCTGAGAAAGACATAGTCCGTTAATGGTTTGGTTGCCTTTAATTCGTCTAAAGAATGGGTTGATTTTGAACACGAACCACGATGTCCCTCCGGAGCGATAGGATTCCGTCGGTTCAGGTGTATACCTTTCAGGCCGTAGGGCGCACACAGGTCGAAATGGTCGTGAAGCACGATTTTCGGTCTGCATATTTCCGGAATCTCCTCGATGAGCCGTGCCATATCACGGCTGTCCGACTGTGGTTTGCGCAGGTGTACAGCCCACACGCCATGTCTAAGCAACTGTTCTATGACAGCCGCTTCACCCACAATGAAATCCGGAGAGGTGATAACGATGATTTTCATAGTCAATATCTGTTTACGCGTTGCTCCCAACAAAAAGCCTCCAATCGGTTGAGATCGGTTCATGGAGCCACGTTGATATTAATATATGATGACAAAGATACAATTTTATTGAAGATTATTTTTCTCTTTAAACAAAAAAGGCTAACTTTGCTATCGATGAACTTCGGAAAGAATCCGAAAGAGGGGTGCTGTGCTCATGGAAGCAGGCTGAGATTAGACCCGTATGACCTGATGCAGGTAATGCTGCCGTAGGAATTGCGAAACTTCGCGTTTATCGTGGAAGAGCCTCTCTTAAATGATTGTCGTTTAAGAGAGGTTTTTTTTTCTTGGCGTTTGCCGATTGTGCCCATTTGTATCTCTTTTGCGTTCCTTGTCACAGTTCTCTGTACTTGTTGTCGTTCTAAGACAAGGCGACAATCCTAAAAAAACACCTATGAATGTACAATTTATCAGTCATCGCAACGCACGCTTCGACGATTTGGAGGGCATCCGACTGGCATTGGCCGGCGGCTGCCGATGGGTGCAGCTGCGCATGAAAGACGCTACCGATGAGGTCGTGATCGAAGTGGCCGTGAAGGCCCGTCGGCTCTGTGACGAATATGGAGCGACCTTGATTCTCGACGATCGCGTGCACTTGGTGGAGCCTACCCGTGCCGACGGCGTTCATTTGGGGCGGCTCGATATGCCCGTAGACTTGGCTCGACGGCTCCTTGGGCATAACCGGATTATCGGCGGAACGGCCAACACCATCGAAGACATCAGGCGGTTGGCCGCGTGGGGAGCCGACTATATTGGCTGCGGACCGCTGCGTTTCACCACAACTAAGCAAAACCTTGCACCTCTTTTGGGATTCGACGGCTACCGTCGACTTATCAGTCGTATGCGTGCCGAGGGCATTCGCTTGCCCCTTGTGGCCATAGGCGGCATAACCGAGAAAGACCTTCCCCGCCTCGTCGAGGTGGGCGTGGAGGGTATTGCTGTCAGTGGCAGTGTGCTCAATGCTCCCAATCCAACCTTAGCTATGCAAAACCTTATCAACTATGGACAATAATATCAGAATCAGTTATCCGAAATCGGAGAAAATCTATTTGTCGGGCACCTTATATCCCGACCTGCGCGTAGGTATGCGTCGCATCAGACAGACACCTACCGTAACGGTGGAAAATGGCAGGCGCCACACCACACCCAATGCCCCTGTCGTGGTTTACGACACGTCGGGCCCCTACAGCGACCCGAATGTGGAGATAGATCTCCGCCGGGGATTGCCCAAGCTGCGCAAGCCATGGATAGAACGTCGTGGCTCCGGCACTCAGCTCTATTGGGCACGCAAGGGCGTGATTACCGAGGAAATGGAATATGTGGCTATCCGTGAGAACATGAACTGTGAAAAACTGGGAATAGAGAGCCATATCACCCCTGAGTTTGTGCGACAGCAGGTGGCTGCGGGTCATGCCGTGATTCCGGCCAACATCAACCACCCCGAGTCCGAGCCGATGATTATCGGTACCGACTTCCTGGTGAAAATCAATACCAATCTCGGTAATTCGGCCGTGTCGTCGGGCATCACCGAGGAAGTAGAAAAGGCGGTGTGGAGTTGCAAATGGGGTGGTGACACCATCATGGATCTTTCCACCGGAAAAGACATCACCAAGACGCGTGAATGGATTTTGCGTAACAGCCCGGTGCCGGTGGGAACGGTACCGATGTATCAAGCTTTTGAGAAGGCGGGAGGCAAGATAGAAAACCTCTCTTGGGAACTTTTTCGCGACACTTTGATTGAGCAAGCAGAGCAAGGGGTTGACTATTTCACCATCCATTGCGGCATCCGACTGGAGAATGTGCCCTTGTCCCAAAGTCGTCTCACGGGAATGGTGAGCCGTGGTGGCAGCATTATTGCCAAGTGGTGCACCATCAATCGACAGGAAAGTTTTCTTTACACTCACTTTGACGATATTTGCGACATTTGTCAGCAATACGACATAGCCATCTCTTTGGGCGACGGCTTGCGTCCCGGATGCACGCGCGATGCCAACGATGCGGCTCAGTTTGCCGAACTCGACACCTTAGGGCAACTCGTGGAACGTGCGTGGGAACGCAACGTACAAGTATTTGTTGAAGGCCCCGGCCATGTGCCGATGCACAAGATTCGCGAGAATATGGACCGCCAGATAGAGCGGTGTCACGGTGCCCCATTCTATACGCTCGGACCAATCGTGACTGACATTGCACCCGGGTACGACCACATCACGAGTGCCATCGGTGCTGCAGCCATCGGTTGGTATGGAACGGCGATGCTTTGCTATGTCACCCCGAAGGAGCATCTTGCCTTGCCCAATCGGGAAGACGTGCGCACGGGTGTGATAGCCTATAAGATTGCGGCCCATGCTGCCGACCTGGCCAAAGGACATCCTGGAGCTTTTGTGCGCGACGACGCATTGTCCAAGGCACGTTATGAGTTCCGGTGGACCGATCAATTCAATCTCTCACTCGACCCCGATCTTGCCCGACAATATTATATAGATGGCAACCCGAGAGAGGGACAGTACTGCTCCATGTGCGGCCCAAACTTCTGCGCCGCGCGCATTTCACACACATTAGATGAATGTGAGGATATTGACAAGTAGTTCTTAGAGGTGTTCATTCGTAGAATGCCACTTTATAATCAATTTATAATACATTACAATGATTGAGACACAAGTTTCCAAAGGTATTATCAGCACCTATTATGAAAAGCTGGAGAAGAATTTAAACCTCGACGTGGCCATTGTGGGCGGCGGTCCGTCGGGTATCGTAGCCGCCTATTATCTGGCCAAAGCCGGACTGCGTGTGGCCCTGTTCGACCGTAAGCTGTCACCCGGAGGCGGTTTGTGGGGTGGCGCGATGATGTTCAACCAAGCTGTGATTCAAGAGGAGGCCATATCCATTGTTCGTGAGTTTGGCATTAATTTCAAGCCATACGAAGATAGTCTTTACACCATAGACACGGTGGAAAGTACGGCCGGACTGCTCTATCATGCCGTGCACGCCGGAGCAACGGTGTTCAACTGTTACTCGGTGGAGGATGTGGTTTACAAGAACAACCGTGTGAGTGGGGTAGTGGTGAACTGGACTCCTGTGCTGCGCGAGGGGATGCACGTAGATCCATTAAATATCAGAGCCAAATGTGTAATCGACGGAACGGGGCACGACAGTGAGGTGTGCCAAACCGTAGCGCGCAAGAACGGAGCCCGGCTCAACACCGTTACAGGTGGAGTCGTGGGTGAGCGTTCGCTTGATGTTACTGAGGGTGAGCGTCAGGTGGTAGAAGGCACGAAGGAGATCTATCCCGGGCTTTGGGTTTGTGGCATGGCGTCGAGTGCTGTGGGCGGTACGCCGCGCATGGGACCTATCTTCGGCGGAATGTTGATGTCGGGCAAAAAGGTGGCCGACAGCATTATTGAACAACTAAAGACCCCATGAGCCGCCGTTGCGTTCCCGTGCTGACCATTGCCGGTTCCGACAGTAGTGGCGGAGCCGGCATTCAGGCCGACATCAAGACGATTTCTGCCTTGGGAGGTTATGCTGCAGCTGCCATCACTGCGGTGACGGCACAGAACACTTTGGGAGTGACGGCCGTTGAAGCCGTGTCTCCCACGATGGTTGAGGCGCAGATTCGTGCCGTGATGACCGACATTGTGCCCCGTTCTGTCAAGATTGGTATGACGGGGAGCCGGGAAACGATAGATGCTGTGACTTGTGGACTGTCGGCCTATGCTACTGTTCCCATAGTGCTCGACCCCGTGATGGTATCCACTTCAGGCTGCCGTCTCACAGAAGAAGATGCGATAAAATCACTGATCGAACGCCTCGTGCCAATGGCCACGCTGCTCACGCCCAATTTGCCGGAAGCCGAACAGTTGGTGGGGCATCGCGCTTCTACAATAGCCGAGCGCGATGAAGCAGCTCGCCGCATACTCGACATGGGGTGTGGCGCAGTGCTCATCAAGGGCGGGCACGATATGGATGGCGACACGATGGAAGACCGGTTGTATAGGTTTGATGCACGGGGCAGTATGGTAATTGACCGGTTTGTTCACACCCGTATAGACACATCAAATACACACGGAACGGGTTGTACCTTGTCGTCGGCCATTGCCACTTATCTGGCCATGGGTGAGCCGCTGGTCGAGGCGGTGGAGAAAGGTGTCAACTATCTGCAGGAAGCGCTTCTACATGGAGTCGATTTGGCCATTGGACAAGGTCATGGTCCGGTAAACCATACGTTCAACCCGCTGCCCATGTGGGCAGACTGATGGTGTGAACTCGTCTTGACGACATCGTTTTAAAATATAGAAAACTCTTAACAAAAGCTGTCTGTAGAACAGCGTGTGTTAGTAATGAAAAGAATCGAACGATTCTATTTCTTCATAGGCAGAGTATAGAGAATCTTTCCTTCTTTGTTAATGGCATAGAGCGTGAGCTGCTGCTTGTCGGCACTGACTACTGTGAATCCCGTTGAGGGATCGCACCAACGCGTGCCCTCCATAGGCTGCACGGAACGCGAGAGTGCAGCCGCAGAGTTCACCCAATAGTTGATGTTGTCGCCCGGCTTTTTGATGTACTGGAAGTTATGGATGTGCCCGCAACCATAAACCGACACATTGGGGTGGCGACGCAGCACGGGCAAAAGGTATTTCTGCATATCGGCGCGCTCCGAGTTTGCCTTGGACGTCTGCGCATAAATGGGATGATGCCCCACGCAGATAACCCAATCTTCCTTGGCTGCGGTCAGCGTGCTGTCGAGCCATGCCAGTTGCTTGTCGCGATCCTGCAAGTGTGCATCGGGATAGGTTTCGGTGTCTTTGCGATATTTGCCCATCAATGGGGTGGTGTCGATGAAGACCACACGCACGGAGCAATCCTTGCCTTCGAATACCTTGGAGTAATAGCGTGCGGGCATGGCCCAGCGACGGCTCACTTTGGCATAGTCGAGTACGGCCTGTGTGTTGCCGCGATATTCATGGTTGCCCAATAGAGGATACCAAAAGCACATCAGTTCCGGATGGGAATAGATGAGCTCGTAGTTGGTCATCCACAAGGGGTCGGTGACGCTCTCCACACCACTGAAATGGTGGACATCACCCACCGCAATGACGGCTTCCGGGCCAACGGTTTCTGCCATTGTACCCATCAGTTCGCCAATCGTTTTCTGGTCGTAATAGCCGTTACGGCCCATGTCGTTTACCCAATAGAGATTGACGTCTGCCTTCATCTGCTTCCACTCTGCGGGCGTTTGAGCCTGCAAAGAAATGAAAGACGAAACGAGGAGGCCTGCAAATAATATATGTCTGAATAGTTTATTCATTGTTGAGCGTGTTTATTTTGTACCAAATGCTCCGAAGAAGTTGCTCGGAACCGGTGCTGTGACATAATAGTTTTGGTCGTCGGCATTGCTTGTCCACTTCACTTTCTTCATACCAAAGAAGGCAAGTCCTCCGGGGAAGTTGCGCATCACGGCAGACGTTGCACCGGAAAGCTGTGGTGCACTCGGCTGCAAATGGAAATCCCAAGAGGCGTTCCATTTCAGTGGTGCGCCGTTGGCTACGTTGTCGCTTTCGCAGTTGATGTTCATCTTGTCGTTTTGGGCGAAGCTGACAAACAGTTTTGACAAATCTTCCGGAGCCGCTCCCGTGATGTTGCGGTCGTCCCAGACAATCATCTTGAAGTCCTTACCCTGCTGCTTGACGCCCGTTTCGGTGGATGCGAAGAAGTAGTTGGGGTGGAGCACACTGTTGTCAATATCGCCACCATTTTTGTCAGGCTGCCGTATGCCATAACGGTTGTCGACCATCAAGTTGTTGACAAAGACCGGTGCGATGCCTTTCTCAATCCATACGTTGCCACCTTTCTTATTCTTCGTTCGGCGCCATCCGCAGTCCACAGCCGTGTTGTTGTAGATGACAAGCTTCGACGCGAAGTTCTTCTCCACACCCGACCCAGAGAGCTTGAAAGCATTGGTGCAGGCATTGTATATCAGGTTGTAGGAGATATCGAGTATGCATCCCGACTTCACGTTGATGGCCTCGCCACCATCACTCTCGTTGCCGCTATCGGCAAACACTGAGCCATGGATAACTCCGTTTCCACCGGTGAAATAAGTCTGGTCGTTGTAATTGTCGTGGAAGAAACAGTTGACAATGGCAAAGCGGCCGTTGGTATTGCAGAAATGGAACGCGGGGACACCACCGTCGATGGTTGTTTTAAAGAGTTTGTTTTGGAAAGACAGGGAACTTTCCGTCGGCGTGGCACCGGCATGGGCGATTTCCGCGTGACTCAACACCACCTCGCCACAGTCGTATCCGCAGATAATGCCGCCCCAGTCGTTGGGTTTACCAGTGTCCGACTTGATGACTACGGGTTTTTCCTTGGTCCCCATGACGTAGAGATTACCCAAGGCTACAATCTCGACGGGGTGGTCTTCCGTAGGCTTGGAACTGACGGTCACTTTCACGCCCGGCTCGATATAGAGCGACGCGCCGGCGGGAATCTTGAACGACGAAGTCAGTGTGGTGTCGTGGCTCCACACCATAGAGCCTGTGGGATAAGAGGCTATGGCTGTCTTCACTGTGTTGCCATCGCCCGTATTGATGGTTATGGTGTCGGTTTTGGCGGCATAGTCGTATGGGTTGATATTCTCATTCTCGCACGAACTCGTGCCGGCAGCAAATGCTATGGCTAAAATGCCTGTAAACAAATTAAATCTCTTCATATTGATTTTTACAAATTACTGATTATAAATTTACTCTCACGCCCAACAAATATGTGCGTCCATATTTGTAGTTTCCCACGATGGTGCAGTCGCCGGGTTGTCCCGGAATGCTGGTGTTGAACTCGTTTACGGTCTTCAAGTAGCGCTCACGCTTGCTGTTGAGCAAGTTGTTGGCCTTGACAAATATTGATATTCCGTTCTTGAAACTCTTCTCACCACTAAGGTCCAAAGAGAAAATATGCTTCTCCCACTCATCTGAATTATAATAAGGTGAAACAAGCACGAGTCGTGTTCCGGTATACGCGGCGGCCAGTTGTCCGTTCCAGCCGTGGTTGGTATCTTTATAAAGCAGTGAGACATTGGCTGTGTGTGGTGCCTGATTGATGAGCGGACGGGTCTGATCCACGTTCTCAACTTGGTTCTTTGCAACATAGTGTTTCTTTGTTGTCGTGATCGCCGAGTGTGTGTAGGTATAGTTTGCCTTCACACCGAAGTGGCGGATATACTTCACCACATCCAGCTCCACACCAAAGTTCTTGGCATTGCCCAGGTTTTGGGGCATATAGTAACTGGCGTTGGTCTGACGCTGATCCACATCGAAGGTCGTCTCTATCGGATCTTTCAGATACTTGTAGAACACGCCAATCATCACCTGCTCATCCTGCGAGGGCAACCACTCCCAGCGCAGGTCGAGGTTGTCGATACGTGTGCGTTTCAGCAGCGGATTACCCTTCTCGGTGTAGTCTTCACCGTCAATCTGATAGGGAACAAGCTCATAAAATCCCGGACGATTGATGCTCTTGTAATAATTGAGGCGAAGATTCATCTTGTTGTTCATCATCCAACGCAGCGACACGGAAGGCAGATAATCCCAATACGACTGCTCGCCGAGAGACCCCGTCGTCTCGAAACGTTGCAGCATGGTGTAAAGTTGATTGGTGTGTTCGGCACGGAATCCCGCTACCAACTCACCATGATCCGAAGTAAGCGTCACCATACCATAGGCTGCACCTATGCGCTCCTTGGAGTCGTAGTTGAGCTGCGAGGCCTGCGAGCGTGGTGTCTTGAGTGTCCAGTCGATGCCGTCGAATGCGTCGAGGTTGTTTGAGGACAAGACGATGCCATTGTCGGAGGGTGAGAAAATATAGGAATAATAATGGTTGTTGCGTTTCTTGTTGCGATACATCGCACCCGCTTTCCACAGCGCTTTCATGTTACGCTCAAAAGGTGTCTCCCAGGAAAGGTTGATATATCCCGTCCAGTCCTTGTCATCATTGTGCTGGAAGCGCCGCTCCTGCGATGTCGGAAATATCTTCGACACTTCTCCACCTGTCACCGTGTTTTTGATAGTTGTGTAAATGCGGTCGGGGTCTTTTTCTCTTGCATCGGCAAAGAGACCGGCCCAGTCCACGGTGAAGTCCGGGGTCAGCCGGTGGACTCCCTTGATGTTCGACGCAAAGATAGTCTGCGTCTGTGTCATGGTGCGCATTTCGTCGGCTCGCGTCCAGTTGGAGTTGGCGAGGTCGAAGTCGTAGTCGGTGGTGATGTCCATGCTATAACGCGTGTTGTCCTCCTGACGATGCACAAGCATGTTATACCATTCCAATTTGTGATTGCCCAGCGTGAGGTCTATCTTGCCATGTGCCCCCAGGTTGAGGTCGTGTATCGAATAGTGCCTTTTCTTGATCGAACTGATGTACGCTGTCTCCTCACCATTAGCCATCACTTCCTTGTTGAGCTCCCGCTCTGTGCCACGATAGACGTTCTGCAGGTTGCCCGCAAGTATAACGCCAAGTTTTTTATCCCAGAATCGGTCGCCAACGGAGATGCCGGCATGAACGTTTGGCATAGGCATGCTGTGGCGCGAAATCTGCGAACCACCGTTTTTGAAGTCTGCGGCAGTGGCATCGTAGGTGCTTCCATATTGCTCGTAGGGTGCTTTCGAAGTGGTATTGCCGCGCTTGGCACTCAGGTAGTCGTAACTGATGTTGCCGAATGGCGACTGCGTTTTGTCGCCCTGCCAGAAGAAGTCGCTTGCTCCTGTTGCCAAGTTGGCCTGAAGCCTGAAGCTGCCCGGCGCGTCCTTCATGTTCATATCCACAACTCCACCTGCCGCATCTCCCTCCATATCTGCTGTGAGCGATTTGGAAACGATCACCCTGTCCATCAGGTCTGACGGGAAAAGATTCAGTGGAATATAGCGGTTTTTGTCGTCAGGACTTGGTATTTTCACACCATTGACCAATGTGTAGTTGTAGCGCTTGTCCATACCTCTTAATATCGCATATGAGGCTTCGCCCGATGCATCTTGTTGCATCGTTACGCCGGAGACGCGCTGCAGCACAGCCGCCACATTGACGTCAGGAGAGATTTGAATGGCCTGCGCACTCATCACATTGAGCACCTGCGACGAATTTTTTACCATCGAGTAGGCACTTTGGTCCGTGTCGTTACGGCGAAAGCCCTTCACGACAACTTCATTCAGCTCCTGTGCCTCTGGCTTCAATTCCAGATTGACAGCCTTGCCGGAGGAAAGATCCACCTGAATTTCAACAGGCTCATAACCCAGATAGTTGGCTACAAGCGTGATAGTACCTTCGTCGGGAAGGTTTTTCAACACGAACGAACCGTCCAATCCGGTCGTCGTGCTGTTATCCCTGTCTCCCTTCACATGGACTACGGAGCCTATGAGTGTCTCACCCGTCGTCTTGTCTTTCACCACACCATTCAATGATCCGGCAAGACAAGCAGGAATGACCAAACAACTCAAGGCTACCATGAGAACAATCTTCTTCATAAAATTCACTTCTATACTTTTTCGTCGGCAAAATTAGATAACAGATGTTACAAAGTTAGAAAGAGAATATGACGAAGTTGTGAAGATGAGATTGGTTTGATTATCGCAAGTCAGTTGCTGCACACGCCATGGAATGGGCTGTAAAACAGAATTACTGTTTTCCTGTGATTGTTTTTGGAGCAACCAGAAAAAAATGCGCCATGTTTTTGCCGAAAAAACCTGCCGGGAAAACAAAAAAATATTGGAGACGTCACGAATACTATCTTGTCGTCCTGCGTTTTGGGCTTCATCATCGCGCGAATGAACCTTAGTCATGGTGCGATTAAGGTTCAATCGTAATGCCATTCGATATCCAACGTCGCATGACAAAATCGGAGTCACAAGGACATTTTTGGTAAATGGTTGATTATTAGCTAACTACAAATTATCGCAAATTTCGCGTATTTCGAACCAAAGGAATTTTGTTTTGAAATTCGCCAAACACAGAAGTGCATTTGTAAAAAAGTATCGTCATGTTTGAGCCATTCCATTTCAGGGATAGCGGGCAGTTCACTGCAACTCGCCCGATATCTTTGAGCGTTCTGGTCGAACAATAGTTCGTTGATCCTAATATAATCGTTTGAAGATGAGTGAGTCAATTAACTATATATAAATAATAAAGTCTGGTTAACTGGCTGATGAGCAGTAACTTTATAGTAGGCTCATGTACAAAAATGAGGATGTTAGGTAGTACGGATCGTGATAAATCACGCCCCTACGGAATCGCCCCTTGGCGGAGCGTGACCTTCTTCTACAACGCATCATTCGCAAAACAGAATGTGGCAAAGGCGATGTAGCATAACAATGAAAAAGATGCCGGAAAGCATGGTTAGTCATCAACTAATGTGTATTTTTGTAAAAAAGATGCGCATGCTCGGAAAATAGGGGCGGAGCTCAACAGCGCATAGCAACATCATTATCATTGCGGAATGGTTGAACTAAAATAGGACTTGAATGAAAAAGAAAGCATTGTTTGTGGGCGGAACGGGAACGATCAGCTCGGCTATCACCCGGCTGGTGGCCACACAGCCCGACTGGGAACTGACGTTGTTGAATCGAGGGACGAGAAACGAGGACCTGCCCGATAACGTGAAGGCCATCACGGCTGATATCAAAAAAGACGATGTGTCGGCCATGATCGGAGACGAAGTCTATGATGTCATAGCAGAGTTTATCGGATTTGTGCCCGAGGATGTGGAGCGCGATTTCCGCATCTTCAACGGTCACACCCGCCAATATATGTTCATCAGCTCAGCCTCAGCCTATCAAAAGCCTATGGAACACTATCTCATCACGGAAGAAACGCCGCTTGAAAACCCTTACTGGGCGTATTCGCGCAATAAAAAAGCCTGTGAGGAGCTGCTCCACCGATATGCGTCCGAAGATGGATTCCCGGTGACGATCATCCGTCCGAGTCACACCTACTGCGAGCGTTCGGTGCCCGTGGCCGTGCATGGTGACAAGGGCAGTTGGCAAGTAGTGAAGCGCATGATGAAGGGAAAGCCTGTGATTATCCACGGAGACGGTAGTTCACTGTGGACGTTGACCCACAACACCGACTTCGCCCGTGGTTTTTTCGGACTGATGGGCAATGCCCAAGCCATAGGTGAGACATTCCATATTACCTCCGACGAGTCGATCACCTGGAATCAAATCTACCAGGTTTTGGCCGATGCTTTGGGTGTAAAGTTGCAGGCCTGCTATGTGCCGTCGGAGCTATTGGCGGCTAATGACAAATACGACATGACCGGAAATCTGCTTGGCGATAAGGCCAGCACGGTGGTTTTTGACAACAGCAAGCTGAAAAGCGTGGTACCCGACTTCAAGGCAGAGGTGAAATACCGAGACGGAGTGAAACAGGTTGTGGACTACATCTTGAAACACGAGGAATGTCAGATACCTGACCCGGAATTTGACTTGTGGTGCGATCACGTTGTGGCAGTGATGCAAGAAGCATCGCGCAAGATTGCAGCTGTCACGGTATAAAGACCGAATGATCTCCAAAGATATGCCAGCCGGTTGTTACTTGCCTGTGATGCGCTGTGCTGCCACTGTGTAGGTACATATCATGCACAGTAAAGAGCCTATGTTCTGTTTTTGTCCTGATTATCAATATAGAAGATACTATGTGTGCAAAATCAAATCATGAAGAAACTAAATACGTATAGCTTATTGAAAACAATCGATTTCAATTAATTTTGAGAATCCTTCTTTGAAAGGTAATATATCTGTTTTTCAAATTCCAATAAATTTCGAGGATCAACATTGATGTCCATTAACGATCCATTAGGGGCAATCAATCTATATGCTGGATAAGATGTTACTTTCATATATTTCTCAAGCAATACTTGTTGATGACGGGGTAAATTATAATGTACGCAGTTTTCCTTGGTCAGTTTATATTCCTGAATCGTGTTTCGCCATGATTTTTCCGGACTGTTATTAGCAAAATACATAAAAACCATATTGTATGGAGATAATTTGTCATAGAGAACCTCACTATGTGACAAAGCTTCTTTACATGGACCGCACCATGTTCCCCAAATATCTATGAGAATATAGTGTCCTCGATACGGCTCTGTTATTTTTGCCAACAATTCCCTGCCGTCACTAATTCCTGCCACATCATCATTGGATTTCAAGTATTTTACATTGTTTCCTTTTAGTTGCTCCATAGATAGATATTTAAGATGCTCACTCATAATAGCATCTTTGGCGGTAGTCATACTTATGTCTGTATTCAGACAAGCAAGCAAAGGTTGGGACAGAGATTGACGATTTGTATTTATGATTTGAAAATAACGACGTGCCAACAGAATGTCCTTTAAATCTTGATCGCAGCCCAACGAGTCAATGACCTGCTTATATATTTTTAGTTTTGCCACTTCAATTTGCGTGGCATACTTTTGCGACAACATGATATAAGCATCCCAAATATTTGTATTCTTGTCTCGATACATCTCATATATTTTTCTCTTCTCTTCGTCATTAACTATCTTTTCAAGGTGATGCTGCATTTCGCCTATGATTTGGTCCCATTTTGCACCTAAATTCTTTTCAGCGTCAGTTAAGTGTACGTTGCATAGCTTTTCTGCAGCATCAAGTTTTTCTGAAAAGGTGCTTGGAGTGTAATTGCTTACCATATCTTCCATAAACCAAATCATTTCTCGATATAAAGAATATGGGTGTAATGGACTTTTCCAAAAGTTTTGATAAAGATAATCGCAGAGGTATTTTGGCAATTTAAAAGAGGAAGTCATATACTTAGACTGACTTATTGTGTATGCCTCCGCAAATTTCAAAGTCATTCTGGTATACTCTTTGAAGCGACTTGAAAGATTAGAATGTTGGTTAATAAGTTCATTAAGCGACCGATAGACATTGTTTTTGTTATGTTCTAATTTTTTCATAAAACAGGTGAAATCTTCTGATTCATCCTTCCGTTTAAATGTTGGGAAGAAATTTGTCCGCAGAAGTTCATTTTGCAGACGTGCACTTGTGCCCATAAAAAACCTTTCACCTGTTTGATAGTCACAAAGTAGAAAGTAAGTCTCACCAGGCTCAAACACTGACACGATATTAGTGCGTTGCCAATCAAGATAGACTTCTGTTGTGTTGATTAAGGGTAATGTCAAACAAAAGTGTCCATCAGGATTAATTCTTGCAGAATATGTACGTTCCAGATTTGTAAACAGGTCATCAAAGGTCACGCCAAAATCACCGTTAGAAGATTTGTCTTTTTCAGACATATTACGTAGCCATCCAATTATTGTTACAGAATCTTTATGTAAATAGCCGACGTTTTTGATGGGCGAATCATCTTTCGCAGGATAATCTGGTAGATACTTTGTTGTTATTTTCTCGCAAACAATAGTCTTGAGATTAGCAATTGTAATCTCGCTCGTATTATTTCTTAGTACTTTTACTTGTACAGGAATATCTTCCTTGCCATCTGTAATAAGAATATTATAGATATCTCCTTTCCTTTTTTTTGACTTATATCTCCAAAAATGCGAATTGTAAATAACACCCTCTTCATAAAAACCTATTTCCCAGTTACCGGTTTTCAGGTTTCTCCAATTGGATAAAGTGAGTTTATTATCACAAGTTATATTTTGAAGACAGAGATTGCTAAATGCTGTTATACTATTGAGTAAGAGTATTGCAATAAGGAGTATTCTATTCATTTCCTAGATTTATATTAGATATTTTGCGATGAAACTTGCAATGAAGTTCTATACTTCTTGGCCTATAATCCTTTATGAAGGATATGATATGGGTTCGTCATGAGAATGTAGGATTGTTTTATAATCTATTCCTTTTTATTTAGTTCTTTATTCAGTTCCTCCTCTATAGATTTATGCTGTATCTCGTGAACGTTTCCCTTTCGATCCATTAGAATGTATGTAGGTAATACTCTAATGGTAAATAGTTGATTAAGCGAGTCCATCTGCTGATCATTCAAACGGAGGTGATCTCCTCGTATTTTGTTTCTATATTGTTGCCAGCGACCTACGGGGGAACTCTGATCAGTGATATATACAAAAGCTAAATCAGGATGATTGAACTTACTGTCCTTATACGGTTCCATCTCATTCATAGTAGCTATACACCCGCCACACCATGTAGCCCAAAAATCAATAAGCACCACTTTTCCTTTATAGCGACGTTTCAAGTCTTCAAGGACATTGCTATACACTTGGTGTTCAATACTCTTCTGCGCAATTACTAATTGTTGAAACAGTTGATGAAAATATGAAAGACGCACATTGTCCATTGATCCGTCTGGCAGTTTACCGTAGAAGTTTATATGACGTGGATAGTCTTGTACGATGCGTAGATCGTGAATAAAATCGCACGGATTGTCACCTGAAATAGCATCCCAGTACTTTGGTGTTGTATTATGGGGTTGAAAAAAGTATGCCCGAAAGTTATTGTTGGTTCCAAGTGAGCGTAAAAATTCTGTTTGCTGTTGACTCATGGGCCTTTCTTCATATTTGTTTGGAGAGTTACCTTCTTTGCATGCAGCCATAACATCTTGTAATTGCACATTCCCCCAGAGGAAACTTTCTGCATTGAGGTCTACTGAAAAAGAGCAGAGTTGCTTGGCACAAAGAGGAAGTCGAGTGTCAGTTACAATCTTGTGCTTTAAGTAATTGCGCCATTTCATCATCCCGTCAACATAACTATCTGCGAGAGGTCGATTCAGAGACAGATCGGCTTCTAAGTTTAGATTCCATCCATATCCCTCCTGAAAAGGCATGTATCTATGGATAGCCGTGTTGAGATCGGCATAATGTCCTTCAAACCACAAATAGGGATGATGTGACAAATCATATTCCTCTTTTATAAGAAGCCTCTCCTGCTGTTCCGCAGTCAATGTGTCCGTTTGGCTTAGGCTATAGGTCTTATTGTTGATCCCATTGTTTTCGAAGCTATCGCAAACTTCTGCAAGTCTCGGTAAATCAACATATATATCCGCTGTTTCACCGGGAAATAAATAAAATTCTTTAGAAATGTTGCCTACTCTTAGTGACGCACGGCTCGACCCATGTTGAAAGAAACGTATCACGGCATGTCCCTCATTATTGATATGCCCGTTATAGTGATCTGTATAATTGGGGAATACCCCCGCTGCGGATAGCAGAACTTCTTTAAATGTATTCTTTTCTGTGTTCCAGTTCAGAAAATGAATCCGTACAACCGTTGTGTCCATTCTGAACGAAGGCTCTGGCAACGGTGCTTTCATGTCCATTTGATGGTTCTTTATATGCTCGGGAACTTGTGTCAGAACTTGACTTTTTACAGTTATCGTGACAACAGCAAGAACAGTAATGGCAAGTAGTCTTTCAATCCTTTGTCCAATCATTCATATAGGTTCTTGACAGTGTAAATGTGGGATAAGATGATCATTCTTCATACTTTGACAGATTAATTCCAACGTCTTATAGAATTTAATCAAAAGTTCGTATATCTCTATTTGCAAAATTACATCATTTACGTATGGTTACCTAATAAAGTCTTCAATATTTAAAAAAACAACGAATCTATGCTGGTCTCTTTTTCATCAAGAGGAAAGGGCATTTGGGAAATTATTTTTTTGTTTTTTATTCCCACTGGCTTATATGTCGCGAAATATATGTAAATTTGTATGAAACGTAATCATGAGCTTATGAGAAACTTGTTGATAACTTTGTTTTGCATGTGTGCCTTGACCATACAGGGCAATCCTGTTGATGATCTGATAGAGCGTGTCGCTCCCGGGGCATCACGACATTTCAAAACTGTCCTGCAACCGTCAGAACGAGACTTCTTTGAACTCTCGCAGCAGGGAAAACGTGTCTGCATCAAAGGAAACTCCTGGGTGAATATCGCCTCGGGGTTGAACTGGTATCTGAAATATTATGCCGGCATACACCTCACATGGAACAACATGAAGGTGAAAGCCCCTGTAACCTGGCCAACCGTGCCGAAGGTAGAGCGGCGTGAGACCGATTTGACATGGCGATACAATTTTAATTATTGCACATTTTCCTATTCCATGGCTTTCTGGGACTGGGAAAGATGGGAGCAGGAAATAGACTGGATGGCATTGCACGGGGTAAATATGCCACTGGCTGTAGTAGGGGCAGAAGTAGCGTGGCGCAATATGCTGATGAAACTTGGCTACAGCAAAGACGAGGTCAACAAGTTTATTGCTGGTCCCGCGTTTTTGGCGTGGTGGGAGATGAACAATCTTGAAGGGTGGGGCGGTCCGCTGCCCGATGCGTGGTACGCCCAGCAAGAGGCACTGCAAAAACGTATACTCAAGCGTGAGAAGGAGTTGGGGATGAGTCCTGTGCTTCCCGGATACTGTGGCATGATGCCCCACGATGCCAAGGCGAAACTGGGACTCGACGTCACTGACGGCGGTACGTGGAACGGCTACACACGTCCGGCCAACCTTTCTGCCACCGACCCGAAGTTTGACCATATAGCTGATCTGTATTATCGAGAACTTACTCGCCTTTATGGCAAGGCTGATTACTATTCGATGGATCCGTTTCATGAGTCACCGGATGATGCTTCGGTAGACTATGCTGAGGCCGGGCGCAAATTGCTTGCTGCTATGAAGCGGGCAAATGGCAAGTCAAACTGGGTGATTCAGGGATGGATGGAGAACCCGCGCCCACAAATGATAGAAGCTCTGCCCGAAGGCGACATCATCATTCTCGACCTTTTCTCGGAGTGTCGTCCAATGTTCGGAGCACCGTCGATTTGGCAGCGCAAGGAAGGTTATGGCAGGCACAACTGGCTGTTTTGTATGCTCGAGAATTTTGGTGCCAATGTGGGGCTGCATGGCCGTATGGATCAGCTTGTCCATAATTTCAAACTTGCGGCATCGCCCTCAACACCTTATCAGAATGCCCGGAAACATCTCAGGGGCATTGGATACACGATGGAGGGCTCTGAAAATAACCCTATCATGTTCGAGTTGATGAGCGAACTGGTTTGGCGTACCAACGATCTTGTTTCCGCAGGACGTGACAGGACGGACTTCAAGGAGGGCTGGACGCGCAACTATGTCAGGGCTCGCTATGGTATAGACGACCCGAAGATACAGGAGGCTTGGCAATTGCTTATAGGCTCGATATACAACTGTCCTGTTGGCAACAATCAGCAGGGACCTCACGAAAGTATTTTTAACGGGAGACCGTCGCTTGATAACTTTCAGGTTAAAAGTTGGTCGAAGATGCGCAACTATTACGACCCTAACGTCACGCTCAGGGCTGCACAACTCATGACGAGTGTGGCCGACCGGTATTGTGGTAATAACAATTTTGAGTACGACCTTGTGGATGTCGTGCGCCAAGCCATGGACGACCAGGCTCGCTTGCAATATCTTCGCACCATAGCCGATTACAAGGGTTTCGATCGAACGGCCTTCTCGGCCGACTCTGCTCGCTTCCTTAATATGCTGTTGCTACAGGACAAGTTGCTCGGCACACGTCAGGAGTTCCGTCTGGGCACCCGTATTGAACAGGCTCGAAGTCTGGGCACTACACTCGAGGAAAAGAATCTTTACGAATGGAATGCCCGGGTTCAGATTACGACATGGGGCAAACGCACGTGTGCCAACGAGGGTGGACTGCGTGACTATGCCCACAAGGAATGGCAGGGACTGCTCCGCGATTTCTATTTTATGCGCTGGCATACTTATCTTGATGCGCTCTCCAAACAGATGACAGCCCATGCGCAGCCCGATTTCGACGCTCTCGGAGCAGGTTCTTATGCCGGAAAAACTGCCGACGAATTGTATGAGCTGGCTCTGCCGGCCGCACCACAGATCGACTGGTATGCCTTGGAGGAGCCTTGGACCAAGCAGCATAACGTTTATACATCGGCTCCCGAAGGCAACAGCGTGGATGTGGCTAAGGAGGTGATGAAGTTTCTGAGCCAAAGCCGATCATGCTTGTTGGACGTGAAATGACTCCCAATATCCATTCAACGACAATGAAAATATCATATACAGACAGAGTTCTTCACTTTAAGCAACCGGCAGGAACAAGCCGCGGTGTGTACACCACGCACCATTCCTACTATGTGCGCATGGAGCAAGAAGGCGTGGCGGGTATTGGCGAATGCTCGGTGTTGCCCGACCTCAGCTGCGATGCCATGCCGGACAAACGCTATGAGCAGATTCTCGACAGGGTGTGCAGTCTTGTGGAAAAGACGGGCGGCATACCTTATGAGATGCTCCGCCCTTATCCCTCTATACTTTTTGGGCTCGAGACTGCCTTTGCCCAGCTTGACGCCAAGGGTTCTACGGCTCTTTTCGACACGCCCTTTTCACGGGGTGAGGAAGGCATCACCATTAACGGATTAGTATGGATGGGCACTTTTGAAGAGATGTATGCACGGATAGAGGAGAAGCTGAAGGCCGGCTTTGGATGTGTGAAACTCAAGATTGGTGCTATTGACTGGCAGAAAGAGATTGCACTCATCAAGCATATCCGACAGTGCTTTTCCCGTGAACAGGTAGAACTTCGGGTGGATGCCAACGGCGGGTTCACGCCTGAAAATGCCATGAGTCGCTTGGAGGAATTGAGTCGATACGACATCCATTCCATAGAGCAGCCCATACGTCAGCACCAGTGGCGTGAGATGGCTCGGCTCTGTCGGGAGTCGCCTTTGCCCATTGCGCTCGACGAGGAACTTATCGGTGTGAATCGACCAGACATGAAGGCGAGGCTGTTAGACGAGATACGTCCGGCCTATATCGTGTTGAAACCCAGTTTACATGGGGGTATGATGGGCACCCGGGAGTGGATAAGACTTGCGCAGGAGCGTGGTATTGGTTCATGGATTACGTCGGCCTTGGAAAGCAATATTGGGCTGAACGCGGTGGCACAACTGTGTGCAAAGGTGTACGGACCGGACATCACGATGCCCCAGGGGTTAGGAACGGGACAGCTCTACATTGATAATATTGAGACGCCCTTACAGATTAGGGGAGACAAGCTGTGGGCCATTTAGAATTAATGTCATGTTGTTGGATGATTTTTTAAGTGAGTGGAAGAATGGTGAGTCGTGCCTGACGGTGCATACCAGTGGGTCTACAGGCAAGCCCAAGGCAATGTTGGTGGAGAAGGAGCGTATGCTTCATTCTGCCAAAACGACCTGTGATTTTCTTGGGCTCACGGCTGGAGATACGGCTCTACTCTGCATGAATCTCGATTATATCGGAGCCAAAATGATGGTGGTTAGGAGTTTGGAGCGAGGCATGAAACTTGTGGCGGTGCCGCCCATGGGTCATCCATACGCCGGACTTCCTGCCGAATATCGAGAGCATGGGCGCATCACGTTTGCGGCAATGGTGCCTCTGCAGGTGTACAACTCGTTGCAGGTGGCGGAGGAAGCCGACTGGCTGCGCAGCATAAACCACTTGATTATAGGCGGCGCGGCTGTTGACGGACAACTCGCCCGACAGCTGAGGACATTCCCAAATCATGTCTGGAGCACCTATGGCATGACGGAAACGCTTTCGCATGTTGCCCTCAGACAGCTCAATGGGCCCGATGCAAGCGAGTGGTACAGGCCGTTTGATACGGTGGAAATCAGCAAGAACGCGGAGGGATGCTTGGTCATTAACGCACCGATGATACATGATGGGGCTTTGGTCACCAATGATATGGTGGAGATATGCCCAACCAAGGGGTTTAGAATCTTGGGTCGGAAAGATAATGTTATTGTTTCGGGTGGAGTGAAGATACAGATTGAAGAGGTGGAGAAAACGCTCAGGCCTTTTCTTGCCAAGCCTTTCCTCATTTCTAAGGCACCGTCCGAAAAATTTGGCGAGGAGGTGGTGCTACTCACCGAAGACACCGATATGGCAGAGGTATCGGAGATTTGTTTGAATGCCTTGCCTAAATATTGGGTGCCCCGAAAATATGTCCATGTGGACAAAATTCCATTAACCGAAACCGGGAAGCCGGCGAGATTTAATTCACAATTCATAATTCACAATTCATAATTGCCACCGCGCAGCCTTAATTATGAATTATGAATTGTGAATTATGAATTATCAACCTCCTTCGCGAAAGAAATCGAGTGCTTCTTTGATCTCTTTTTCGGTAGCGGTTTGGTTGATACGAATGTCACCAATGTCGCCCAAGAGTGTGAAGTTAATGATGCCGGCAGTGTTTTTCTTGTCGTGCATCATTAGTGAGATGAGCTCTGGATAATTGTCGCAAGTGATGTGATACGATCCATAATAGTCGCGTATGAAGCGTGTGGTTTGCTGCATTCGGTCGGTTGGGAATCCTGTTTTGACAGCAGATAGGTAGAGTTCGCATATCATACCAAAAGCCACGGCATAACCATGGAGCAAGGGTGGCGTGACGTGATCGTATTTCATCGAGAAACTTTCGAAAGCATGTCCGAAGGTGTGACCGAAGTTCAGGGCTTTCCTAAGGCCTTGCTCCTTGGGATCTTGCTCAACGATGTGCTCTTTCACCTGTACCGATTTTTCCAACATCGACTGCAGTTGGTTGAGGTCAGGCTCTGCAAGGTCGAAACGAAGCAGTTCTGCCCAGTGGGCGGTGTTGGAGATAAGCCCGTGCTTGATCATCTCGGCATAGCCCGAACGGAGGTTTTGTGGGTCGAGGGTTTGTAGAAAATCAGTGGAAAGAATGACATATTCGGCATTGCAAAAAACACCTATCTCGTTTTTCAGACCACCGAAGTTAATGCCCGTCTTGCCACCCACCGAAGCATCGGTCATGGCAAGGAGCGTGGTGGGCATGTTGATGAAACGGATGCCCCGCTTAAAAGTGGCGGCTGCAAAACCGCCAAGGTCGGTCACCATGCCTCCCCCGAGATTCAGCATGCACGAGTGCCGGGTGGCACCTCCGTTCTGCAGAGCTTGCCAGACGTGGGTAAGCGATTCGATGTTTTTATGTGTGTCGGTGGGGCTGATGGTCATCAGGTGTGCATCCTGCAGGCAACTATAGTGCTGTACTACGGGCCAGCACTTGGCCTTGGTGGTGTCGTCTGTCAATACAAAAAGTTTGTCGTGTCTGTACTCAGAGAGAGCCGTGGTCAAGTCGGCCTCGATGTTGTTGGAAATAATCACTCTTCTTTCCATGATCAATACAAATTATGTTCAGATGCAAATATAGTGAGAATATGTGTTTTGTGCCAACTTTTTACCCTTTATATTGTTTTCTATACGTGTGTTTAAGAGTTAAGAGTCTTCGATGGGGTGATATTTTTG
>QWCK01000628.1_pt1 | contig 59559 bp, 41 predicted proteins | sample 1972571 | NCBI WGS metagenome assembly QWCK01 (sample SAMN09866710, study PRJNA288562) | Human gut metagenome isolate term2_stool, whole genome shotgun sequencing... | isolation source: gut | host: Homo sapiens | place: USA: California | reverse complement strand
AGTTCAGGGGAGTAACGGATATTCCTTTCTTCCTTTACAGGCTTATGAAATTATGTGCATGAGGGGAGAGGGGTGCAACTGGGTTTTACGACTGACCCCAACAAGTGTTCTGTCGATACTCTCACCCTGTGGCATTGCGGTCTTGAATAAAATGATTTTGCTGTCATAGATTTTTAATTTTATGATATTAAAACATGATAATTATCGTGATGCAATCTTTTCCACCAATCCATATGGCTGTAAAAAAGGAGAGGTGTGTGCGTGTTGTCCCCATCGTCGGGGCAGCCACTTCGCATATGCCGGCATGAATACATTTTCTCCACCGTTGTTTTTCGGTATGATTTGTTTTATTTTGTTTGCAAAGGTAGGTGTAATTTTTCAGTCAAACAAGTTTTTTTAAAATTTTAAGATAAAATTTTCTCTGCCCGTCGCCATGAAAAAAGAGGACAAAAACAGAGCGGCGGAGGACTTTCTTAATTGGTTGATAATCAGGATAATATTTATTGTGATTCGAAAGGTGAGCTTTTGCCTTGCAAATCATGACCTTTTGCACTGCAAAAGCTTAGCTTTCGGCGTGCAAAGGTTGGGCTTTGGCGGGATGGGATGGAAATATTTGTGACACTGCCGAACCGCACGTGCAATTCCGATGCGTGTTGTTCCCCGGATGGGAGCGCATTGTTCCAACCGGGGGACTTCATTGTTCCGCCAATGGAATTTTGTTGTTCCGCCAATGGAACCTTGTTGCTCCGCTCACGGAATTGCATGATTCCCTCCGACGGCTGAGGTTTGGATGCTCGGAAATGGCTGATAATCATGCTGTCGGACATGGGTATGGGAAAGACTACACACATTACTACACAATGAAAACTTGATATGGGTCGGGCAATGTCGTACCTTTGCAACCGTAACGGATAACCCCACACTGCGCAAGGACACGGAAAGGCGGATGGGGGGAACGAAAACACCGGTCATGAACACACACAGATGAATACCATGAAAATAGATTATGAAAAGAACCTGACGCCCCATTTCACCGTGGGCGAGATGTTCCGCTCGGGAACGGCGATACGCCTCGGCATCGACAATGAGCCGGCGGCGCATCCCTCCGACGGACTGACGAACGAGGAGGTGGTGGAGAACCTGAGAAAGCTCTGCGAACACGTGCTTGAACCACTCCGGAAGAGGGTGGGGCGCGTCGTCGTTACGAGTGGCTACCGCTGTGGCGAACTGAACAAGGCGGTGGGAGGCGCACGCCACTCGCGACACCTCACGGGCAGGGCAGCCGACATCTACGTGTCGGACACGGCGATGTGTCGGAAATATGCCGCCATACTGCGTGCTCACACCCCTTGCACGGAACTTTTGGAAGAACCGTTGCGGTCGGCACGCAAACGATGGATACACGTGGGCTACGACGGATGAAGCAGAAGCGAAATGCGAGACACCTTAATATATTAATAAGCAAGACGGCTCGGCTGTCGGAACCGTTTTGACAACAACAACAACAATTTTTTTTTAATCTGAAACCCATTCCCCGCATCGCGCGGAAACCACAAACGACAGACCCGCGACACGGAGAATAAAAAACACAAATTGACATTATGGCAGTAAAGTACAGAATGTATCAGGACAACCGAAAGAAAAGTAAGACAAAAGGACTTTGGTTCGCTCGCGCCGTCATGGACGGCACGGTGGGCGTGAAGGAACTCTCCGAGCGCATCAGCGACCGCTGCACCGTAACCGAGGCAGACATCCTTGCGGTGATATCCGCCCTGGTGAAGGAGATGAGCTACGTGCTGAAAAGCGGCAAACGCGTGAAACTCGAAGGCTTCGGAAGTTTCAAGGTGGGCATACGCTCCCACGGCGAAGGGAAGAACAAGGACTTCACGGCGGCAAAGAACATCTACGACCCGCACATCCTCTTCCGTCCCGAAACACGCGTGGACGCCGGCAAACACCGCGTGAAAACCTTTCTCACCGACCTGAAGCTGGAACAGGTGAAGAAGTACGCGGGCGCGGGCGATGAAACCGGCAAACCCGGCGAACCCGGAACCACCGGCGGAACTACCGGCGGAAACGCAAATCCCTAATGCCGGCGCACAAATAACACGTGAACCGGAAAAACAATCACCAAACCGCGAAACGAGCAGAACACGCGGCGGACGGCACAAGGGGGAACCACGCAAGGCGTTCCCCCCGGCTGTCGGCTCGGGAAGCACTGCTCCGATTCGCCTGAAAAACAAAACAAAGAAAATGAAAAAAGAAACTTGGAAAATCGTTCTTCAGGTGATGATTACCATCCTCACCGCCATCGGAACCACATTGGGCGTAACCTCGTGCATGTAGGTTCAACCCCCTTCTCATGAACGCACGACCCGTCATGACGTAGATGTCATTACCACATCAATTGTAAGATTATGGTAAAGACACAACAACCGTCTGATCATCAGACCGCTACGAAGCAAAAGACCGACAATTCGGGAACTTTCTCCCGACCGAAAGGGAAGATTCCCCCGACCAAAACGGAAGATGAACGCGACAAAACAGTAGGCTGTTGGGCAGCAGGGGCGACAAAAAGGGAAGAAAAGAGCGGAGAAGCGGGAAAAAAACGAAAAATTGTCGATTTTCTTTACAAAACAAGGATTTATCACTTCAATTCATCCGGTTGAAACTCGGGAAAGGCAATGAGAAACGAGAGCCGAACAGTTTTTGGCGAGTTCTCATCCTCCTTGTTATCAGCGAGTTGGGAAAGAGCTGACAAATAAGTAAGCTTTCTCCCGCTTCATTTCATCCGCCACGGCGACAAAAAGGTAGAATTTTGAAAATAACGAAACTTTACACTTTTTTGTCGCCGTTTATATTTTTATATAAATAAGCAGACTGGCATGACAACGCCTCGCACACCACCCGGTTGGAGGAATGGGACTTCGAGGTTAAAGAAACCTAAAACACAAGGCGGAAGTTTGGAAGATGGATGATAAATCCGTTACCTTTGCGACATCAGATAAAACCAACCTTCTAAACAACACATTTATGGAATCGAAAGAATTTACATTCAAAGGCATGACCCTTAACGGTTTTCTCATGCTCACACTCAGTCTTCTGTTGTTGCCCTTCTCCCTCGCCGCTGTCATCGAAGGCGGCATCCGGCTCGATGCCGACCAATGTTCCGGTGCGTGGCTGATGCTGCTCGGCGTTCTGCTGCTGGTGGCGTTCATCGTTATGCTGTGCGGTTTCATCCGCGTGGAACCCAACGAAGCCCGCGTGATGATGTTCTTCGGGAAATACAAAGGCACCTTCACCCGTGTGGGATTCTGCTGGGTAAACCCCTTCATCAACACCAAGCGACTCTCGTTCCGCGCCCGCAACATCGACGCCGAACCCATCAAGGTGAACGACAAATCGGGAAATCCCGTCATGATTGGCATGATGCTCGTCTGGCGACTCAAAGACACCTATAAAGCCATCTTTGAAATCGACTCCGAGTCGATGGCACAACCCTCGGCAGACAGTGAGAAAATGAAGACGCGCAACCTCATGATGGCATTCGAACGATTCGTGCGCATTCAGGGCGATGCAGCCCTGCGACACGTGGCAGGACAATATGCCTACGACACCCTCGACGACGATAAAGAAACACAGACTCTGCGCGAGAACAGCGAAGAAATCAACCGCCTCTTGGTGCAGACCCTCGACGAACGACTCGAAATGGCAGGAATAGAGATTTTGGAAGCCCGCATCAACTATCTGGCTTACGCACCCGAGATAGCCGCTGTCATGTTGCGCCGCCAACAGGCAAGCGCCATCATCTCGGCGCGAGAAAAAATTGTGGAAGGAGCCGTGTCGATGGTGGACATGGCACTGAAACAGCTTGGCGAGAAAGGAGTGGTGGAACTCGACGAAGACAAGAAAGCCGCCATGGTGAGCAACCTCATGGTGGTGCTGTGCAGCGAAAACGGCACACAACCGGTGGTGAACTCCGGAACGCCCAACGCCTGACCCCCCACACACCAATATGTTATTTTCTGTGAAATACTTGCAAACCTCAATTTTTATGCCTAACTTTGAAAGCACAAACAAAGACGGGCAGGCAATGGCTCTCGGCGCGATTAGGCAGGAAGGGACACTCCGCTGCCGAATCGATGGCAACGGAATCATGCTTCCCCGCTCGTTTTCAGGAAACATAAAAAAGACAGATTAGCATAAAAAACAAAAAAATCAGAAAATGAAGATTGAAAAAATTCATGCTCGCGAGATTATCGACTCGCGTGGCAATCCGACGGTAGAAGTAGAAGTAACACTTGATAATGGTGTAATGGGTCGCGCAAGCGTGCCCTCAGGCGCATCCACCGGTGAAAACGAAGCATTGGAACTCCGCGACGGCGACAAAGCCCGCTTCGGAGGAAAAGGCGTTTTGAAGGCAGTGGAAAACGTGAACAACATCATTGCACCCGCCCTCAAAGGATGCTGTGCAGCAGCACAACGCGCCATCGACCATAAAATGCTGGCTCTCGACGGAACACCCACGAAGAGCAAGCTCGGCGCAAACGCAATCCTCGGCGTATCGCTCGCCGTGGCACAGACCGCTGCAAAAGCACTCGGAATGCCCTTGTATCGCTACATCGGTGGCACGAACGCTCACGCACTGCCCGTTCCGATGATGAACATCATCAATGGTGGCGCACATTCCGACGCTCCCATCGCATTCCAGGAATTCATGATACGCCCCGTTGGTGCACCATCCATGAAGGAAGCACTCCGCATGGGCGCGGAAGTGTTCCACACACTTCAGAAAAACCTCAAGAAACGCGGACTCTCCACGGCTGTGGGGGATGAAGGCGGATTCGCACCGAAATTCAACGGCATTGAAGATGCACTCGACTCTATCATGCAAGCCATCAAGGACGCCGGCTACGAACCCGGAAAGGACGTGAAGATTGCAATGGACTGCGCCGCTTCAGAATTTGCAACCTGCGAGAATGGCAAGTGGTTCTACAACTATCGCGAACTAAAGGACGGTATGCCGAAAGACCCCAATGGCAAGAAACTCACTGCAGAGGAACAAATTGCATATCTCGAGGAACTGATCACGAAATATCCCATCGACTCCATCGAGGACGGTCTCGACGAGAACGACTGGGAAAACTGGGTGAAACTCACCGAGAAGATTGGCGACCGCTGCCAGTTGGTGGGCGACGACTTGTTCGTTACCAACGTGAAATTCCTTGAGAAAGGCATCAAGATGGGCGCAGCTAACTCCATCCTCATCAAGGTGAACCAGATTGGTTCGCTCACGGAGACACTCGACGCCATAGAAATGGCACATCGGGCAGGATATACCACCGTTACATCGCACCGCTCGGGCGAGACCGAAGACACCACCATCGCAGACATCGCGGTGGCAACCAACTCCGGTCAGATAAAGACGGGCTCCATGTCGCGTACCGACCGCATGGCGAAGTACAACCAGCTCATCCGCATCGAGGAAGAACTGTGCTGCACGGCAACTTATGGTTATGAGAAAATAAAATAAACATATCATATTATTAAAGAAGCAAATTGGAAAGTGGGTAGTCGTGAGACTGCCCAACTTTTTTTTTGGCTTTCCGGCGTGTGTCCGTTTGCGACGCTGTGCCAATCCATCGCTTGCCGGCGAACCTGCATAAAAAAAGAGTGCATCTTCATCGAGATGCACTCTTCTTATGATTCGGATTCAGTACGGTTTCGGGCAAATCTTCAGTTGGTTGCCCATGGCGAATACCAATTCCTTTGTGTCTTTGCCGTTGCTTATTTGGCAATGAACTTTTCTGTTTTCACAGAGCCGTCCTTGTATTCAATCTTCTTGATAACCACGCCCTTGGCAGCCTTTTCAATGCGCTTGCCGGTGAGGTCATAGTAAGTAACGTTTGAAACCTCGCCCTCGTTGGCTTCAGTGGCAACAGTCTCAATGCCGGCAGTTGCTTCTGCATCGAATGTGTACATTGAGGATATGTCGAGGTTATAGGTCCAACTCTTCTCGTCAGAGTAGTAAGTACCCAAACCGCTGATTAACGGTTTGGCAGCCGTGTTCTCTAATTTGATGTAGTCGCCATTGATGGTGTAGGTGATGTTAGAGAGCGATTCGTCGATGACAATCTTTTTTTTGTCATCGGTTTGCTTCATTATTCCTATCATTACACCCCATGTTCTGTCCTTGCTTACACCGATGCACTGACCGCAAGGAATGGTGATGGTGTTGCCGGAGATGGTTCCTTTCACCCAAGAACCAAGCTGCCATGTTGATACCGGGTTCTGAATATAGACCTGATTGTCGGCCGTGAACACGACTTTCATCTCCGGCAAGGTGTCTTGGTTGGCTAATGTCAGTTCATTCTTTTTCGTTTCAGGATTCGTCCTAACGTAGAACGCAGAACCTGCACGTTTGTAAATTTTCATGGTTCCCGCTGGAGCTTCCTTGATTGGGTTGAGGTCCTGAGCGGCTGCTCCAAGGCTGAAGATAGCTACGATAGCTAAGAGTAAAAGTTTTTTCATAAGTCAAATATGGTTTAAATGTTAATAATAAATACAAGGTTATTACTTTATGATTTGCAAAGGTATGAAATAATTATTGATTTGCAAGCTTATTTCGAAAAAAAAACAGATTTTTTATTCAACTTGATGTTTTTTTCAACAAATTGTCAAACCAGCCATGGTTGATGACCGGCGAGAGGCAGCTGTCCCGGCAATATTTTTCAGCGAAACGAGGGAAGCACAAGGAATGTAGGTATTTGAAAAAGTTGTATTCCCATGGCGAAAAACAAAAAACGGAGGGCAAAGATGGGAAAAACGGAATATTTTGTGTAAGTTTGCAATTCAATAGCTTCGATGCTTCATTTCGCGCGAACAAAAGAATCATCAACGTCAGATTTCCAAGCATCGAATGTAACAAAATTAAGTATCAACCCCGACATTTGCAAGAAGATGATAATAAAAAAATCGGAATTTACCATTTCCTCGCCCACCGTTTCGCGATGTCCGAACGACAACAAACCGGAATATGCCTTCATTGGCAGGTCGAACGTGGGGAAATCGAGTCTCATCAACATGCTTTGCAATCACAAAGGATTGGCAAAGACCTCGTCGAAACCCGGTAAGACACTGCTCATCAACCATTTCATCATCAACAACGAATGGTATTTGGTCGATTTGCCGGGCTATGGTTACGCGAAGAACTCCAAGACGATGCGCAACAAACTTGAGCAGATGATTGCCCAATACATTCTGCAACGCAAACAACTCGTCAATGTCTTTGTGCTCATTGACATCCGCCACGAGCAGCAACTCATCGACCGCGAGTTCATTGATTGGCTTGGCGAGAGCAAGGTGCCGTTCTCCATCATCTTCACCAAGGCAGACAAGATTTCCGGCGGACGTGCCAAGAGCAATGCCCTGCTCTGGATGAAGAATTTGGAGGACCGCTGGACGGAGCTGCCTCCATATTTCGTTACCTCCTCAGAATCAAAGGAAGGGCGCGATGCCGTACTCGATTACATTGAGGAAATCAATCACAGTCTGAAAGCACCGGCAGGGGAAATCTGATTTTTATGGCGCAAGCACCTTATTTAGACGTACAACGGCTGACGAAGCGATTTGGGGCGCAGGTGCTGTTTGAAGAGCTGTCGTTCTCGATAGCCGCAGGACAACGCGTGGGACTCATCGCAAAGAACGGAACCGGGAAATCAACGCTCCTCTCCATCCTCATGGGGAAGGAGGGCTGCGAAGACGGGAAGGTTATCTATCGCAACGACTTGCGAGTGGGCTGCTTGGAACAAAATCCGGCGTTCAATCCGGACGACACCGTGCTCGATGCTTGTTTCAACCATGAAGGCAATCCCGAGAAAGTGCTCAAGGCAAAGCAGATTCTCACCATGCTAAAGATTGCCGACCTTACGCAGCCCATGCGACAACTCAGTGGCGGACAACAGAAACGCGTGGCACTTGCCAACGTGCTCATTCTCGAGCCCGACTTGCTCATTCTCGATGAGCCTACCAACCACCTCGACTTGGAAATGATTGTTTGGTTGGAGGAGTTTCTTTCGCGAGGCAATAAGACTTTGCTCATGGTAACTCACGACCGATATTTCCTCGACAACGTGTGCGACCTGATTTTGGAGCTGGACGATAAGACCATCTATACCTATCGCGGTAATTACTCGTATTATTTGGAGAAACGGCAGGAGCGCATCGATAACGCGCGGGCGGAAATCCAACGAGCCAACAACTTGTACAGAACCGAACTGGAGTGGATGCGCCGCATGCCGCAGGCGAGGGGGCACAAGGCGCGCTATCGTGAGGAGGCGTTCTTCGAGCTACAGGCGAAGGCGCAACGCAGAATAGAGGAGCGACAGCTTCGGCTGAAAGCCTCGAACGTGTATATAGGAAGCAAGATTTTCGAATGTCAATACGTCTCGAAGACATTCGACGATAAAGTCATTCTGAAGGATTTTTATTACAACTTCGCCCGGTTCGAGAAGATGGGCATTGTGGGCAATAACGGCACGGGCAAATCCACGTTCGTCAAGATGCTGCTCGGACTTGTTGCGCCCGATGGTGGACGTTTCGACATTGGCGAGACGGTGCGTTTCGGCTATTTCTCGCAGGAGGGCATGACGGTTCGCGATGACCGAAAGGTGATAGATGTCATTACCGACATTGCTGATTACATCGACCTTGGTGGCGGTCGCCACTTGTCGGCATCGCAGTTTCTGAACCATTTTCTCTTTGAGCCGGAACAGCAACACAACTATGTGGCGAAACTCTCGGGTGGCGAGCGGCGCAAGCTCTATCTCTGCACGGTGCTGATGAAGAATCCCAACTTTCTCATTCTCGATGAGCCTACCAACGACCTCGATATTCAGACTTTGCAGGTGCTTGAGGCGTATTTGCAGGACTTCCCCGGCTGTGTCATCATTGTTTCGCACGACCGCTATTTCATGGATAAGGTGGTGGACCATCTGCTCGTTTTCAAAGGCGACGGCGTGGTGAAGGATTTTCCCGGCAACTATACGCAATATCGGGAATACTGTTCGCTCAAGGGCAGGGAGGAAGCCTCCGACCCAGATAAGGTGCGGAAAACCGGTGAGCGAAAAGATTATCGCAACGACACGCGTCGCCGCATGAGTTACAAGGAGAAACGCGAATACGAACAGCTTTCGGCTGACATTGACAGGTTGGAAGGGGAAATCAAGAGTATGGAAGATGCTTTATGCTCCGGCAGGTTGTCGATTGAGGAGCTGACGGAGAAAAGCAAACTACTTCCCAAGCTGAAGGAGGAATTGGATGAAAAGGAGTTGCGCTGGTTGGAACTTTCCGAATTGGAATGAAAGAATCACAGCACCTCATCCACTTTCCAATCGTATTTTCCCGTTGGGATTTCGTTGAGTTTCTGAAAGTCGAAACAGATGCCGAGTTTGTAGGCTCCTGGCACTTTCTTTAAGAAGCGGTCGTAATATCCCTTGCCACGTCCGAGTCGGTTGCAATGGCTATCGAAACTCATGCCGGGCACTGCGATGAATTCTATCTGTTCGTAGTCGGTAAACAGTTCTCCCACCGGTTCGAGAATGTGGAAGGAGCTTTCCGCCATGTCTTCCGGTCCGGTGTAGTGGCGTATTTCCATTTCCGTCTCGCTGATGACCACGGGCAACAGAACGCGTTTTCCCGCTGCCACCATTTCATCGACGAAGTTGTGTGTATCGACTTCATCGGGCAGGGAATGATAGAGCATTACGGTGTGGGCGGCTTTCAGCTTCGGATGGTTGCGCAGTCGGTTGATGACGGGCAGTGAGAGCCGTTGCAAATCTTCCTTTGTGTATTGTCGTTTTCTGTTTCTGATTTCTTTTCTCAATTCCGATTTATCCATCATGTGTGTCTTTTATTTGCTTGGTTTCCCTTTGGTTTTTCCGGGAAAGCCTTGTTTTTCCTGAACACCTCGAGAGCCTTCCTCACCATTTTGTCATTGCGATTGACATATTGATTCCACGCCTGTTCATCGAGCATGTTGTAGATGATTCGGCTGTTGATGTAGTTTTCCAGCAGTGTGTGCGATTTTCTGATGAGGTTGTTGCGTCGTCTCAATCCGTTCTTTTCTGCATAGTTGGCGAAATCGTCCACGAGGTTTCGTCCGGCGAGATATTCCGACAGTGGTTGCATTTCTGTGAATTGTTTCAGCATGGGTCGGTTGTCATCGGTGTATTTGAAGGCGTATTGCAGGATGAGTCCGCTCACTGCTGCCTCCTTATAATAAGAGGTAACTGCCGTGGTGTCTTCCGGAACGAATATGTCGGGCGTGATTCCTCCCCCTCCATATACTGTTCTGCCGTTTGCGGTGTGGTAAGCCGGTCCGGTGTGTTTGATGCTGTCGCGAGAGAAGAATTCTCCGTGTTGGTATCTGGCAAGCAAGTCCTGTTCGTAGTCGGCTCTGTCGCCGGGTTTGAATGGTTTTTGTATGCAGCGTCCGGCAGGCGTATAGTATCGTGCTATGGTGAGTCGTATCATGCTTCCGTCGGGGAATTGTATTTGTTGTTGCACGAGTCCTTTTCCGAATGAGCGTCTGCCGATTACAGTTCCCCTGTCGTTGTCCTGTATGGCTCCGGCGAAGATTTCTGCTGCTGATGCGGTTCCTTCGTTGATGAGCACCACGAGTGGCAGGTATTGGTAGCTGCCCTTTCCGCGGCTTCTATATTCTTTGCGTGGGCTTTTGCGTCCCTGTGTATAGACGATGAGCTGATTTTTCTTCAGAAATTCCTCTGCCATGAGTACTGCGCTTTCCAAATATCCTCCTACGTTGTCTCGCAGGTCGATTACGAGGTGGTCGGCTCCTTGCAGGTTGAGTTGTTGCAGCGAGGCGAGCATTTCTGCATAGGTGCGTTCTCCGAAGTTTTTGATGCGTATGTATCCGGTGGAATCGTCGAGCATGTAGGTGGCTGAAATGCTTTTTGTTGTGATGTCGCTTCTTGTTAGTATGAAGCTTTTTGTTTTCTTTTCTCCGAACCTTCTTATTCCGATTTTCACTTTCGACCCTCTTGGTCCTTTCAGTCGGTGCATGGCTTCCTCGTTGGTAACGCTGTCGCCCACGAAGGGTCTGTCGTTGATGCTGACAATCTTGTCGCCTGCCAGTATTCCCGCCTTTTCCGCCGGTCCGTTTTTGATTACGTTTTGCACGTGTATAGTGTCTTCTCTGATGGTGAACTCGATGCCGATGCCGGAGAATGAGCCTTTGAGGTCGTCGGTAGCCTTTTGCACGTCTTTTGCGCTGATATATACCGAGTGTGGGTCGAGTTCTGATAGGATTTCGGGCAGTGCTTTCTCCACGAGTTCGTCGATGTTCACCGAGTCCACATATTGGTCGTCGATGATGTGCAGCAAGTTGTTCAGTCGGCTGCTTCCGCTGTTGATGATGTTCAGTCGGTTGCCTGCGAAGTGGCTGGTATAGAATGTTCCGATGAACACTCCGACGACGACGCTGAGCGCGAGCCACAGGGGCATGAAGCGATTATTTTTGTTCTGACCCATTGTCTTCCGGATTTAAGTATTCTACCTCTATGTTGGCGCGTCTGAGTAGTTCTATGCCTTCGGTGAGTCTGTATTTCTCCGCATAGACGACGCGTTTTATTCCTGCCTGAATGATGAGTTTTGCACATTCTATGCACGGCGATGCCGTAACGTAGAGTGTGGACCCTTCGCTGTTGTTGCCGCTTCGTGCCAATTTGGTGATGGCGTTTGCCTCGGCGTGCAGCACGTAAGGTTTTGTCAGTCCGTTTTCGTCCTCGCAAACGTTTTCGAATCCGCTTGGTGTGCCGTTGTATCCGTCGCTGATGATCATTTTGTCCTTCACCACCAATGCTCCCACTTGTCGTCTTTTGCAGTAAGAGTTTTCCGCCCATACCCGCGCCATGCGCAGATAGCGGTAGTCGAGCAGTGTTTTCTTGTCGTTTGTTGTCATCGTGGTTTTCTGTCGGTGTTCTTTTCCGTTGTGTTTGTGGCGTGTGTTTTCTGCCTGCTTCGGTTTTGTTTTCTCGCCTTTGTTTATTGTTTTCCCCCTTGTTTGTTTTTTATGCCGTTGCGTTCCAGCAGTGCGTCTATGGTGGGTTCCTGTCCGCGGAATCGTTTGTAGAGCGTCATGGGGTGTTCGGTGTTTCCCTTTGCGAGGATGTTGTCTCGGAAGCTTTGTGCCGTTGCCTTGTCGAAGATGCCGTTTTTCTTGAACAGGCTGAAGGCGTCTGCGTCGAGTACTTCTGCCCATTTATAGCTGTAGTAGCCTGCTGCGTATCCTCCTGCCATGATGTGGGAGAACTGGGTGGTCATGCAGGTATTGTCGAGTTGTTTTCCGATGATGGCTTTTGCCCATGCTTTTTTTTCGAATGGCATGATGTCTGCCTTGAACTCGTTTTTTTGTGTGTAGTAAGCCATGTCCAGCAGTCCGAAGCTGACTTGTCGCAGACACGCTGTTGCGACTTGGAAGTTTCGTCCCGCGATGATTTTGTCTATGAGTTCGTCGGGCATGGGTTCGCCGGTTTGGTAGTGGAAGGCGAACGTGCGGAGGAAGTCTTTTTCCACGGCGAAGTTTTCCATGAATTGTGAGGGTAGTTCCACGAAGTCCCACCAGACGTTTGTTCCTGATTGGCTTTCAAACCGGCTGTTGGCGAACATGCCGTGCAGTGAGTGTCCGAACTCGTGCAGGAAGGTTTCCACTTCGCTGAGTCGGAGCAGTGCGGGTTTTTCTGTGGTGGGTTTCGAGAAGTTCATCACCAGCGATGCGTGCGGGCGGATGTTTTCTCCTTCCTTGGTGATGCGTTGTCCCTGATATTCGGTCATCCATGCGCCGTCGCGTTTGCCTTTTCTCGGGAAGAAATCCACGTAGAGCACGGCAAGATATGTTCCGTCCTTGTCGAACACTTCGTAAGGTTTCACGTCGGGGTGATAGGTGGGTATGTTGTTGTTTTCTTTGAATGTGATGCCGTAGAGTCTTGTTGCCAGTCCGAAGACGCCTTTGATGACGTTGCTCAGTTCAAAGTAGGGGCGCAGTGTTTCGGGGTCGAGGTTATATTTTTCCAACTTCAGTTTATGGGCGTAGTAGGCGATGTCCCACGGCATGAGTTGGAAGTCGTTGCCTTCGTGTTTTCTCGCCAGTGTTTCAATTTCGGCACGTTCCTTGATTGCGGTGGGCTTGTAGGCGTCGATGAGGTTGTCGAGCAGTCGGTACACGTTTTCTACGTTTGCTGCCATTCTGTATTTCATGACGTAGTCGGCATAGGTGTCGTAGCCCAGTAGTTGTGCCATTTCTCTTCTCAGGTTGATGAGTCGTTGGCACACTGCGAGGTTGTTTTCGTTGTTGTTTCTGATGCCCATTGTGGCGCGTGCCATATAGAGTTGTTCGCGCAGTTTGCGTTCGTTGCTGTAGGTCATGAATGGACCGTAGCTGGGTTGGTCGAGCGTGATGACCCATCCTTTCCTGCCTTGTTCCTTTGCCGTTGTTGCTGCTGCCTCGCGCACGGTGTCGGGCAGTCCGCCGAGTTGTTTTTCGTCGGTGATGTGCAGCGTGAAGGCTTTGTTTTCCTTGAGCAGGTTTTGCGAGAATTGCAATGCCAGCATGGAGGCTTCTTCCGAGATTTTGCGCAGTTTGTCTTTGTCGGTGTCGCTGAGCAGTGCGCCACTCCTTACGAAGCCGTCGTAGCTCTCTTCGAGCAGTTTGTTTTCTTCGGGTGTCAGTTCGCGGTGTTTTTCGTGTACTGCCTTGATGCGCTTGAAGAGTTTGGGGTTCAGGCTCACGTCGTTGGCGTGTTTCGTCAGTATGGGGCTCATTTTTTGTGCCAGTGCGTCCATTTCGTCGTTGGTTTCTGCGCTGAGCATGTTGAAGAACACGGTTTCGACTCTTGACAGCAAGTCGTAATAGTGTTTGCGTCCCTTTACCTCGTCTTCTCGAATGAGGGTATTGTCGAAGGTGGGTTCTTCCGGGTCGTTGATGGTTTTCTCTATCTGTTCGTTTTCTCTGCGTATGCCTTCGAGCATGGCTTCCTCATAGTCGGCAAGGGTTATCTTGTCGAAGGGCACCGTGTTGTGTGGCGTGTCGTATGGTAAAAAGAAAGGATTTACGTGTTGTCCTTTCTTCTCTGCGGGGTTTGTCATTTTTTGTTCTCTTCGTAAATTCCCACAAAGTTAAGAATTTTCTCTGTAACAACAAGGGGTGGGCATGATTTTTAACTCAATTTATCCAACAGTGAGCCTGTTGTGCTGTTGGCTCGGTTGAGATTTTTTTCTGGGGTTTCTGGGGTTTCTAGACTTTCTAGATTTCTAGATTTTCTAGATTTCTGGTTTTTCCGGGAGACTATAGTTGCTTGTTGTTTTTCACCATTGCTTTCAGCCTTTCGTTTTCAGCCTTTAGCTGTTGGTTTTCAGCCTTTAGCTGTGTGTTTTCAGTTTGTAGTTTCTTCATTAGCTCATCTTGCTGCTTGCGGTAGCCCGTGCGGGCAGCATACATCCGCTCGGTAATGCCACCTTGCTCTATAAACTGCCTTTGCAGCACATCAAGAAGGTTGCACAACATCTTGTCCGTAAAGTGGCACAGCGTAACCAGCGTGTTGCAAAATTCCTCTGCCGTCCATTTGTCAGCAAAGCCCATGTAGTCCTCTGCCTTGTTGTGCGCGCGACAATAGCGCAGCATTTTGTCATACCGCGGATGATGCTTGTCCCACAACGTTAGCTGGCGCGTGTGCAGATAGTCGGTATAGTCTTCGCACAGTTCTTTCAACGATGCTCGTGCCACATTCAGCAGTTTCAGTTGTGTCTTTGTCGAGGTCATGCCGTCTGCCATGCCTTCCACGATGTTCTGCTTGCCCGACCGTGCTGCTTGGTTCATTTGGTCAACGGTGCGGTCGCCGTATAGGGGCAGAAATCGTTTGCAGAACCTGAAGGTCAGTTCAAACGCCGCATTTGCTTTTTGATAGCAAAACAATCCTTCTGGCGGTATGCCGTCTTTCAATATTTTTTCGTTGTGCTGTGCCATAGGTTCTCGTTGCATCATGCGCGATGGTCATAGTCTTGCCACCTGCTTCACGCCGCGGATGTTTGTGAGTTTCTTGATGATGGTTTTCAGTTTCGAGGTGTCTTCTATGAGTATGACGAGATTGCCGGAGAAGAGTCCGTCGTGTGAATCGATGTTAATGGAGCGCACCACCACTTTCTCTTCCTTGGAGAGCAGGTTGGTGATGTTGCTCACGATGCCGATGTCGTCGTTTCCGATGACGCGCAGGGTGATGCTGTAGTTCGATGTGCCTTTTCCGCTCCAGCGCGCTTTCACCACGCGATAGCCGAACCGCCGGATGAGTTCCGGTGCGTTGGGGCAATCCTTGCGATGGATTTTGATACCGCCGCTGATGGTTACGAATCCGAAGACCGGGTCGCCGTAGATGGGATGGCAGCATTTGGCGAGAGAGAATTCCACGCCTTTGAGGTTGCGGTCGATGACGAGCACGTCTTCATTGTCTTTGATGAGTTCCTCCGTGTCGTTTTCCAGCTCGAAATTCTCTGCGCTCTCTGCTTCTTTTCGTTCCTCGAGGTTGTGCAGTCGGTTATAGTTTTTTTGATATTCGTCCACTACGTCGTTAAGGTCGATTTTCTCTTCTGCTATCTGCCTGTAGAAGTCTGATGTTTCCTTAAATCCGAGTTGTTTGATGACCACCGACAGGGTGTGTTCCTCTATTTCTATTTTTTTGTTCTTGAACTTTCGTTCGAGCATTTCCTTTGCGAAAGCTCCCTGTTTCACCTGCAATTCCTTGAGAGCCTGTCGTATTTTTGCCTTTGCCCTTGCCGATTTCACCACGTTGAGCCATTCTCTTTTGGGCGTTTGGTTGGCAGAGGTGGTTATCTCCACGGTGTCGCCACTGTGCAGTTCGCTTTTTATGGCGACGTTTTTCCCATTCACTTTTCCCCCCACGCATCCGTTGCCCACCTTGGTGTGGATGTGGTAAGCAAAGTCGAGCACGGTGGAGCCCGTCGGAAACTTCAGCAAGTCGCCTTTTGGTGTGAAGACGTAGATTTCCTTGTCATAGAGGTCGAGTTTGAACTGGTCCATCACTTCGAGGTTGCTGCCTGCTTCGAGTGCCGAGCGTATGGAAGCGAGCCAATCGTCCATGCCGCCTTCCGCTTTCACGCCTTTATATCGCCAGTGGGCGGCGAGTCCGTGTTCAGCCACCTCGTCCATTCTTTCGGAGCGTATCTGCACTTCCACCCATTTCTTTCCCGGTCCGAGCACGGTGATGTGCAGACATTCGTAGCCGTTCGATTTCGGTACCGACAGCCAGTCGCGCAGTCGTTTGGGGTTGGGCTGATACATATCGGTAACGATTGAGTAGGCTTGCCAGCACTGCATTTTCTCCCTTTCGGGTGGTGCATCGAGAATGATGCGGATGGCGAAGAGGTCGTAGATGCCCTCGAAGGCACATTTCTGTTTTTTCATCTTCTGCCAAATGGAATGTATCGACTTCGTTCTGCCCTTGATATGGAAGCGCAGCCCGGCATTTTGCAGTTCGCGGCTCACCGGTGTGATGAACTCCCTGATGTACGCGTCGCGTGCCGCCTTGGTCTGGTTCAGTTTCTCCTTGATGTGGTAGTAGGCATCATGTTCGAGATATTTCAGCGACAGGTCTTCCAATTCGCTCTTGAGCCTGTAGAGTCCCAACTTGTGTGCCAAAGGTGCGTAGAGATAGATGGCCTCTTCTGCCACTTCCCGTCTGGCGTCCTCGTTGGGCGTGTCGCGGATTTGACGCATGAGATTCAGGCGGTCGGCAATCATGATGAGGATGACGCGCATGTCCTCGGCGAACGACAGCAGCAGGTTGCGGAAATTCTCGCTCTCGATGGCGGGATTTTTCTTGTACAGCTCCCGGACGCGGGCAAGTCCGCCGATGATGGTTGCCACGCCTTTGCCGAACTCGCGGGCAATGTCGTCGAGGGAGAAGATGCCCGACACGTAACTGTTGTAAACGAGTACGGCGAGCACCGAGTCGCGCTTCAGCCCGATGTCGTTTACGGCTATCAACGCCGTTTGCAGCGAGCACAACAACGTGTTCAGTCCGAAGACGTTGCGCTCCACGGCGTTCTGTTGCTCCGTCATGCGGATGTGAGCGGCAATCTTCCGTTGGTCCTCCGCCGGCAGCAGTTCACCCAATGCGGATTTAAGTTCCTCGAACAACTTTCCGAAACTTTCTTTTTCCTCCTTTATAAAAATATTCTTCGCGTACATGCCTCTTGATAATTTCTTATGACAAAGGTACAAAAAAATGATGAAACGTTATGCAATTTAAGAAAAAGTAAGTAATTTTGCCCTAAATACCTACTTACTAAAAACTTCAGGTCTATGCTAACAAAAGAAGATGAAAAACTATTGAACCGGAAAGGCATCAGCAGTGCCGACTTTGAGCGTCAGATGGATTGTTTCAAACAAGGATTTCCCTTCCTGCGACTGCGCGGAGCGGCAACGCCGGGCAACGGAATCGTGCAAACGTCGGAGGCTGACAACCAACGGTTTGAACAACGCTGGGAAAACTATCTTGCCGGAGGGGCAGAGGTGGTGAAGTTCGTTCCCGCATCGGGAGCGGCAAGCCGAATGTTCAAAAGCCTCTTTGCCTATCTCGATGCCGATTGCGATGCTCCCGCCACCGACTTTGAAAAACGGTTCTTTGCCGACATCGGGCACTTCGCCTTCTTCGATGAGTTGAACGCAACGTGCCGGCGCAACGAGGGGATGACAATCGCAGAACTGACTGCCGCCGGACGCCACAAGGCAGTGGTGCGCAACCTGCTGCTTCCCGAAGGACTCAACTATGGGCAGCTGCCAAAAGGACTGCTCAGCTTCCACCGCTATGCCGACGGCGTGCGAACCCCCATGGAGGAACATCTGGTGGAAGCTGCCCAATATGCCGCGACCGGCGGAGTGGCAAAGGTGCATTTCACCGTCTCGAACGAGCATCGCGAACTCTTCCGCGCAAAGGTGAACGAAGTGCTGCCTGACTACGAAGCACGTTTCGGCGTGAAATACGACATCACCTTCTCCGAACAGAAGGAAAGCACCGACACCCCTGCCGCCAACCCCGACAACACCCCCTTCAGAAACGAAGACGGCACGTTGCTCTTCCGACCCGGAGGACACGGCGCACTCATCCGCAATCTCGACGAGACAGAGGCCGACGTGGTGTTCATCAAGAACATCGACAACATCGTTCCCGATGGCCTGAAAGCCGAAACAACACGATGGAAGAAGATTATCGCCGGCGTGTTGGTGGATTTGCAAGAAAAAGTTTTCAACTTTGTCAGACAACTCAAGGCAGGCAATCGCAACGCTTCCGACCTTGCCACCATGCTCAGGTTCTTGGAGAACGACCTGTGCTGCCACAACGACGCGGCGGCAAAGATGAGCGAAACCCAACTGACCGACTATCTGCTGCGCAAGTTCAATCGCCCCATGCGCGTCTGTGGAATGGTCAGGAACAGCGGCGAGCCGGGCGGCGGTCCGTTCTATGCCTACAACGCCGACGGAACAGTGAGTTTGCAGATTTTGGAAAGCTCACAAATCGACAAACAGAATGAAAACTATTGCAGGATGTTCCGCGAAGGAACGCATTTCAATCCCGTTGATCTCGTTTGTGGCATCAGAGACGAGGAAGGAAAACCTTTCCCCCTGACCCGATTCATCGACCCCTCGACAGGCTTCATCAGCAGCAAGTCGAAGAACGGCAGAGAACTGAAAGCCTTGGAACTGCCCGGACTTTGGAACGGAGCAATGAGCGATTGGAACACCATCTTCGTGGAAGTGCCTGCCATCACGTTCAATCCCGTGAAGAACGTCAACGACCTGCTGCGCGAACAACATCGCGCATAGCGGTCATCGGCAATATTTCGCCAACTGCTGACCGGCAAAAACCGCAAGAACACCAAACAACAGAGAGGCAAGAACCGTGAAAACAGCCATGAACCTGCGATCGTCATTGGCAAGCAGCGAAGTCTCGTTGATGAAGGTGGAAAACGTGGTGAAGCCACCGCAGAAACCGGTGGTAAGAAGAATTTTAACGCTCGGCGAGAGCCGACCTCCCACGGACAAACCGGTGAGGAAACCAATAATCAGACAGCCCAAGACGTTCACCGTGAACGTGCCCAACGGAAAGTCCGACGTTATCCACAGTCGCATCAGCTTGGAAACAAGGTAGCGCAAGCCGCCACCCATGAAGCTGCCCGCGCCCACAAGCAGAAACTCTTTCAACATCGGCTCGTCCTCCTTGTTGCGCCACTTCGCGCCTCTTCGCAAGAGAGCGCGAGCCGACTGCCGGGGGTTCTTAAAATCAATGCGTTCATCAGGCGACAAATTTACGAAAAAATCATCCAACCACCAAAGAATTAACGCACGTTCTGCGCTCCGGAAAGGCAAATTTATTTATCCGCCGTTATCATTATTGAAAGAATTATCGTAACTTTGCGCCACCGACAACAACGGGGACGGCCCGTCCCGAAACACATCAAACATTCAACGGCAATTCATGACATACCCACGAAATTTTGAGCAAAAAACCGGTTTTGACGAAATACGCCAACTGCTCCGGCAACACTGTCTCTCAACACTCGGAAAAGAAGAGGTGGACAAAATGGAATTTTCTGCCGACACCGATAACATCAACCGCCGCATGGACGAACTGCGAGAGTTCAGACGCATAGAGGAGGGAAACGACGAATTTCCACTCGCCAACGTGTTCGACCTCAGAGAAAGCCTGATGCGCGTCCGACTGCAAGGTACGCACATGGAGGTGGAGGAGTTGTTCGACCTGAAGCGTTCGCTCGAAACCATCATCCTCGTCGTAAACTTTCTCGCCGCCGGCGAACAACAAGACAATGGCGAGATGAAAAGAGACTTTCCCGCCCTCTTCGCACTCACGGAAGGGGTTGCCACTTTTCCGCAAATCGTGAGGCAGACAGACAAAATCATAGATAAGTTCGGCAATATGCGCGACACCGCCTCACCCGAACTACTGCACATCCGCCACGAACTGAAAAGGGCAAAGGGCAGCATCTCGCGCACACTCCACAGCATCCTCCTATCGGCTCAAAGCGAAGGAGTGGTGGAAAAAGACGTCGCACCCACACTGCGCGATGGAAGACTCGTCATACCGGTCGTTCCCGGACTGAAACGAAAAATCCCCGGCATCGTGCACGATGAGAGCGCAACGGGCAAAACGGTGTATGTGGAACCCACCGAAGTGGTGGAAGCCAACAACAAGGTGCGCGAACTGGAAAACGCCGAACGACGCGAGATGGTGCGCATCCTCGTGGAGTTTGCTGCCATGGTGCGACCACATGCCGACGAACTGCTCCATTCTTATCAATTCCTTGCCCGGATAGACTTCATCCGCGCCAAAGCGGAACTCGCCCTGTCCTTCAAGGCTTTTGAACCGGAAGTGCTGCCACAACCTCACATCGACTGGATAAACGCCGTGCATCCGCTACTCCAACGCTCGTTGGCAAAGAAAACTGCACCGCACACCGACGACACCGGCAAGGAGGAGAAACCCACAACAATGGTACCCCTCAACATACAACTCACCGGCGACCGGCGCATCCTCATCATCTCCGGACCCAACGCCGGCGGAAAATCGGTCTGCCTGAAAACAGTGGGACTGCTGCAATACATGTTGCAATGCGGACTCGCCATACCCATAGGCGAACGCTCAACGGTGGGAACATTCGACAAGATTATGATAGACATCGGCGATGAACAAAGCATAGAGAACGACCTCAGTACCTATTCCTCGCACCTGTTGAACATGAAGAACATGATGCGCCACGCCGACCGGCGAACCCTTATCCTCATCGATGAGTTCGGAACGGGAACAGAACCACAGATGGGAGCGGCAATAGCCGAAGCAGTGCTCAAAAGGTTTTGGCAACAAAAAGCATGGGCGGTCATCACCACACACTATCGCAACCTGAAACACTTTGCCGACGAACACCCCGGAGTGGCAAACGGCGCAATGCTCTACGACCGACACAAAATGCAACCCCTCTTCCAACTCGCCATCGGACGACCCGGCAGCTCTTTCGCAATAGAGATAGCCCGAAAGACCGGCTTGCCCGAAGAGGTGATAAGCGATGCGGCGCAAATCGCAGGCTCCGAATACATCCGAAGCGACAAGTATCTGCAGGATATTGTGCGCGACAAACGCTATTGGGAAAGCAAACGCCAAACCATTCACGGAAAGGAAAAGGAATTGGAAAAAGCCATTGCACGCTATCAACGGGAATTGGAGGAAATTGACGACAGCAGAAAACAAATCCTCAACAGGGCAAAGGAACGGGCGGAAGAACTCTTCAGGGAGAGCAATCGAAAAATAGAAAATGTAATTCGGGAAATCAAGGAACAACAGGCGGAGAAAGAAGCTACCAAACAACTGCGGCAACAACTTTCCGCCTACGAAAACGACATCCTATCGGGAGAAACCAGGCAGAATGTACCAAAGAGCGACCGGCAAACACCGAACAAAAAACAGAGCATGCGAGAGGGAGGACTGCTCACCGACGAAGAGTTTGAAAAGAAGATGGAAGCCATGAAAAACAGAAAACTGAGACATGAGCAACATCAGAAAGACAAGAACGAACGCAAGCAGGCAACTGCCAAATCGCTGCGTGCAGCCATTCAGAAACTTAACGATGACAAAGCCTTCCGGGACGGCGACAGCGTTCGCGTAAAAGGTCTGACCACCGTGGGAAAAATAGAGAGCATGGAAGGAAAACAAGCCACCATCATCTTTGGCTCCATGCGAACAAAAATGCCTCTCGCAAGGATAGAACACGCGGAGCCCGCAAGCAAAAGCGATGCTGCACCGGACATCCGGGCTTACTCCTACAGCCGACAGACGCGCGAGACGATAGACAGTCATCGCAATCAGTTTAAGCAAGAGCTCGACCTGCGGGGCGTGCGGGGCGAAGAAGCCGTCAGACAAGTGCAATACTTCATCGACGATGCCATCCTCGTGGGCGTTTCTCAAGTGCGCATCCTGCATGGAAAGGGCAACGGCATCTTGCGCAATCTCATCCGGGAATACCTGCGAACCGTTCCCAATGTGCGCGATTTTCGCGATGAACACGTACAGTTTGGCGGAGCCGGTATCACGGTGGTGGAGCTGTGAGGAAAGCTCCGCTCGGGGCAAAGTCCATAAATCAAGACCTTGCCCCACACGTCCCAACCGTATTTCACCGAATATTTCATTCTGCAAAGTCCATAAATCAAGACCTTGCCCCACACGTCCCGACATGGGGAGAGTGGCGTCAGATTTACAAATCAAGGATGAGGGATATAAAAACTTCGCTGATAAGAAAAACGAACCGCTCGCAAAAGAGCGGAATACGGGAATCGAACCCGCCTCTCAGGCTTGGGAAGCCCGTGCACTACCGATGTGCTAATTCCGCGTGAACGGCAGTCGTGCTTTCTCTCAATATGCGTAAAAAAATGAATTGAGGAAAACGAACACTTCGCTACCATGAGCCGATACCCGGACTCGAACCGGGGACCTACGCATTACGAATGCGTTGCTCTACCAACTGAGCCATATCGGCGAAAGCGGATGCAAAGATACACACAAAATTGGAATTACCCAAATATTCATCTTGATATTTTCATTTTTTCTCCTTTCATTCTTCAAAACCACACTTCTCGCCAAAGAAACATCAATGAAGTGGCAACCGCTGATTTGCCCTTTGCCGGATAGGTGTCAATGGCGAGGGAGGAGGTTGGAAATTCCCATCATTCCCACCTTATTAATACCATCATTCCCACCTTATTGATAATGGTGGGGCAGTGAGGCTTTTTGTCTTGCATTTCTCTTCGTCATCCTTTCCATAAGTACGGCAGGCGTCCCTACTTGTTCGCCACTTCGGATATCGAGCAACATCGGTGAACGGATGGACTGAAAGAAAAGCAGGTAGAGATACCGCTCGACGACCGAGCACACCCTGATGTTCTTCCGCTCGCGTATTCTGACGATGACCGTGGAAGGATTCTTCGGCGGCTTGCAATGCAACGTGCCACAGATTCGCTCCACGATGTCGCGAAATCCCATCGGCATCCCCCGTTCATCGCGCAGTTTGCCTGTTTCCCAAACCAAATGCGCCAGTTCCACCAAGTCGCATTGCGTACCCGTCCAGCGCAGTCGGCTCTCAGGTCCCAACTCCATCAGACCCCTGAAGCTCTCCACGATGATGTTCTTAATCCTGCCTACCTCCTCCTTCGACCATTTCCTGCCGTTCATCTCGTTTGTGTTTTCTGCTTTCATTCTTAATTAATTGACTATTATAAAGGTTCTCGACTGCGCGACATCGTGCCGGGTTCCGTGTCGGTTCGTCCGTGTTAGTTCCGAAGCGTTGAATGGCACATCAACAAATCGTGTCTGCAAATATACTCATCAATTGTGCACAATGAGTGCAATGTCAAGCCAAAGCTGTGTTAATCTTTGTTATCTTTTCATCCCCTCTTTCTCCTTTTCCTTCTTTTCTTTCGCCGTCCGTTATGCCATACCGGGCGAAGCATGGTCGGCGGTTTTGCGAACTATTAAAGATTGCACCGGAAAAACTTAGTATTTTTCACAAATTATTATGGTGTATCTCTAAATTATTGAGTACATTTGCAACGTCTTCGGCAGAAACAGATTTTCGCCAATGACCGTGGGCTTTCCAAAGGAACGAAACGGAAAACGGCAGAAGGCTGACAGGCTCCCGGGACATAAGCAATACAGATATGGAGTCAATAAAAGAAATTTACAGAATAGGAAAAGGACCTTCCAGCAGCCACACCATGGGACCGCAGAAGGCATCCCTCGTTTTCGCGGAGCGACATCCTAAGGCCAAGGCATTTGAAGTAACGCTCTACGGCAGTTTGGCAGCCACCGGCAAAGGGCACCTCACCGATGTTGCCATCACCGAAGTGCTGAGCAAGATAGCTCCGGTGAGCATCGTGTGGAAAGCCAACGAAGTGCTGCCTTATCATACCAACGGCATGCTCTTCAAGTCGTTCGATGAGACAGGAGCCATCACCGACGAATGGACGGTGTACAGCGTTGGCGGCGGCGCGCTCTCGGAAGGGTTGGGCGAAGACGATTATTTCTACACCAAACCCATCTACAAGTTCAAGACCTTGCAAGAAATAAAGGAATGGTGCGAGGAAACGGGGCGCGGCTTCTGGGAATATGTGGAGCTGAGCGAAGGCCCGGAGATATGGGACTACCTACACGAAGTGTGGCAAACCATGCAACACGCCATAGAGCACGGACTCGATACCGAAGGCGCACTGCCCGGACCGCTGAAACTGCGCCGAAAAGCCTCCAACTATTACGTGAAGGCACGCGGATACAAAGCATCGCTGCAAAGTCGCGGACTGGTGTATGCCTATGCCTTGGCAGTGAGCGAGGAGAACGCATCGGGCGGCACCATCGTAACCGCACCCACCTGTGGCTCGTGTGGAGTAGTGCCCGCAGTGCTCTACCATATCTATAACGTGCACTCTTTCTCCGAACGGAAAATACTGCGCGCACTTGCCACGGCAGGCATCTTCGGCAACATCGTCAAGCGCAACGCCTCCATCTCCGGCGCGGAAGTAGGCTGTCAGGGCGAGGTAGGCGTAGCTTGCGCCATGGCATCGGCAGCCTCCTGCCAACTCTTCGGAGGCAGCCCCGCACAGATAGAGTATGCAGCCGAGATGGGGTTGGAACATCACCTTGGAATGACTTGCGACCCGGTGTGCGGACTGGTGCAGATACCTTGCATCGAACGCAACGCCTTTGCCGCTTGTCGCGCCCTCGATGCCCAGCTCTATGCCAACTTCAGCGATGGAAGACACCGCGTTCTGTTCGACCATGTGGTGGAAGTGATGAAGCAGACCGGACACGACCTGCCATCGCTCTACAAGGAGACCAGCGAAGGCGGACTGGCAAAACACTACGAGTTCTGACCTTCCCCAAACCCTCCGTTCCCCGTCCGCATATCCACGGCGGGCAACGGCTTATCTCAAATCAGGATTTCCCAATGTCGCACGGCAAAGAGAAATCCTTTATTTTTTTTCCGGTGATGTCCTGAATGATTTTGTGGAAACCCCACGCAAGGTTGCATCAAATCATGCGCCCGGGACGTATTCTGTTCCAATGCCGGATGGTGCCAACCCTCTCACCCCGATTCATATTCAGATGATGGTAAACAGACGCTTGATGGCGAATATCCGCCCCGACCATCACTACGAAATTACATTACAAAAAACGTATCCGACACATGCTTCGTAACCTGTTGATAATCAGGGTGATATTAATTACAATTGAAAGGTAAGCTTTTGCACGCCGAAAGCTTAGCTTTTGCAGTGCAAAAGGTCATGAATCGGCGTGCAAAAGCTAAACTTTGGATGGAGGAATGAAGAAAATTTAGGACATTGTTGAACTTTTCCCATATCCCCGGGAAAGATTTTTCGCGTTTTCAACGCCCCGGCTAAATAAAGAGAAATGCCATGTAACGAGGCAATTCCGCCCCAACGCCCATCCGCAATGGTGGAAGAACCGGCGATGAATTTCCGGTGTTCTTTGGATTTTTCAGCGAGGAATGAAAAAAAAGAATGTAGAAAATCAACATTTTCTTTTGAAAAAAAAATCTTTTTTGTAACTTTGCTTTTCAAGAAATGATTATAATCGTACAACCTCAAACTTGAATAGCAATGATGAAACCAGCAAGCCCCATCGAAGATTTCAGCCGGTTGGCGGATTATCTTGGCGAACACAAGATAAAAAGAACTGCAGCCGTGGCATGGCCCGAAGACGACCATACACGTGACGCCGTGGAAAAAGCCGCCAACGCGGGCTTCCTCAATCCCATCATGATAGGTTCGGAAGCAACGACAGACCGGTACAAGGGACGCTTCGACACCCTCACGGCAGACAGTCCGGAAGACGCTTCGGAAAAGAGCGTCAGGCTCGTTCGAGAGGGCGAGGCACAAGTGCTCATGAAAGGATTTGTGAATACCGACGTGCTGCTCCGTGCCGTGCTCAACAAGGAGAAAGGCATCTTGCCCAAGGGAAAAGTTCTCACCCACGTCTCCGCGGCAATGATTTCCAATTACCACAAATTGCTCTTCTTCACCGACCCGGCGGTCATTCCCTATCCCACACAGGAACAACGCGTGGCACAAGTGGAATACATCGTGAACATTTGCCACAAGTTTCATGTGGCGTGCCCGAAGGTGTCGCTCATCCATTGCACCGAGAAACCCGACGAACGCCACTTCCCCTTTACGGTCGGATATGAAGAAATCAAACGCATGGCGCGCGAAGGAAAGTTCGGAACGTGTATCGTGGACGGACCACTCGACCTGAAGACATCCTGCTCTCCGGAAGCGTTGCAAGCCAAAAAGATAGCATCCCCCATCGAAGGCGACGCCGACGCGTTGGTCTTCCCCGACATCGAGGCAGGCAACGTGTTCTACAAGACCATCACGCTCTTTGCTCAAACCGAAACGGCAGCCGTGCTGCAAGGAACGAAAGTTCCCGTGGTGCTCCCCAGCCGGGGCGACAGCGTGCAATCGAAATTTTATAGTTTGGCACTCGCAACATTGATAACTACCGACAATGAACAAGACTTATAAGATATTAGCCATCAATCCCGGCTCCACATCGACGAAGATTTCTGTGTCGCGCAACGAGGAATTGCTCTTCGTGGAAGACATCAAACATAGCCGGGAAGAACTGAGCAGGTTCGAGAAGATATCCGACCAATATGAGTTTCGCAAACAACACGTGCTCGACGAACTGAAACGACGCGACATTCCGCTCGATTTCGATGCCACAGTGGGGCGCGGCGGATTGTCGAAGGCCGTCCCCAGTGGCGTGTTCCGCGTAAATCCGCAGATGATAACCGACCAAAAGAAAGCCTTTCATCAGCACGCCTGCGACCTCGGCTGCATGCTGGCCTACGAAATCGCAGAGCTGATTCCCGGCTGTCCCAGTTTCGTGGCAGATCCCGGCGTCGTTGACGAGATGGTTCCCGAAGCCCACATTACCGGACTTCCCAATGTGAAACGTATATGTATATGGCACGCACTCAACCAGAAAGCCATCGCGAGGAGATATGCCAAGGACAGGGAAACCACCTACGACAAACTGAACCTCATCATCTGTCATTTGGGAGGGGGCATCTCCATAGCCGCACACGAAAAGGGGAGGGCGGTGGATGCCAACAATGCTCTCGACGGCGCAGGACCTTTCTCGCCCGAACGCACCGGCACGCTGCCCATGTCGGAAATCATCCATCTCTGCTTCACAAGCGGCATGACCGAAGAGGAATTGCTTCGACTAGTCAGTGCGCGTGGCGGACTGTTGGCGCATTTGGGAACCAACGACATGCGCGCCATCACCGAACGAATCGCCACCGGAGACAAACATGCAGAATTGGTGGTGTCGGCAATGTTGTGGCATGTGGCAAAAGCCATTGCAGCCGAAGCAGCAGTGCTCAACGGAAAGGTGGATGCCGTGTTGCTCACGGGCGGACTTTGTTACAGCGATTATGTTGTGAGCCGGCTCCGTAAACGCATAGAATTTCTCGCCCCCGTGGTGGTCTATCCCGGTCAGGACGAAATGCTCGCCCTCACCGAGAACGCTCTTGCCGCCCTCAAGGGTGAGCGTGAGGTGAAAGATTATTGACGCAACGACACGACATTCATGAATGGATGGAACGCGAGGGACAACTCATAACCGGCTGAAAACCATGTGGCAATGTTAAATGTGTGAATAAATGCTGCAAGACTGCAATCGTTTGCATAAAAAATATTAATTGAAAGCATTTTCTCCGAACAATATTTGCAGGCTCAAAGTATTTTGACTATATTTGTGTCAGCCACTAAGAGGATTTGGTGGCAAGTGGAACACAATTTATAAAGAAAGGAGCTCAAAATGAAAAACTTAGAAACCTTGCAGATTTATCAGGATTATGCTCCTCAAAACAACGATTTTAACGAGAATGATCCGAGAAAGGATGTTTTAGGCGGAGAGATTTGGTACAACTAATTGTTCTCTCACGGGAAGGGGGAACTCCCCAAGTACCCGCCACAAACCAACGGCTTGCGAGCCGTGTCCATGCTTGCTTCGTTGATTGAATGGAGGAATTAAGGAAAAGCCGACAAGCACCGGGAAATGAATGGAAGTGAAAATGCTTCTGCCGCCGGATGACTTGCGGATGAGTTTTTTGATGAAGGCGACCTCGTCAGGTGCAAAAAGATTTGGCGAAGTCGCCTTTTTCATGTCCCGGACATGAGCAAAAGGGGAACAATCCGTCTCCTTCGGATGGCTTTTTCGGTAGAATCGGTTATACAACTGGTATCTTGTAATCGGCTGACACTAAACATAAAGCAGTAATTCGCTCATGGAATGAATGAGGAAGTCTGCCCCGGCTTCGGTCAGTTCTGTCGCGGTTCCGTTGCCATAAGTTACCCCACAGGTTCGCACACCGGCGTTGCGCCCCATGAGAATGTCATAATCCGTATCGCCCACCACCAATGTTTCGTTGGCAGACCTTCCGAAATGCGCAAGAAGGGTGGTTACCGGCTCCGCATCGGGTTTCGCCCGGGTTACGTCGTCGGCACCTATGAGGCAGCTAAAGCAATCCTCCAACTTCATGTCCATAACAAACTGTTGCAGAGAGCGGTGTCGCCTGCTGCTGGCAATAGCCATTTCCATTCCTTTTCGTTGGAGCAACCTCACCGTTTCCACCACCCCCGGGAAGGGTTTCACTGCTCCGGGGACGTTCTTCTCATGGAAAATCTCTCCATACACCTCAGCGCATTGCCGCGCCTGTTCGTTGCTCATGGGCATGAGGGTGGAGAAACACTTCTCCAGCGGCAGTCCGATGGTGCGCGCACACTCCTCCCTTGTTCGTTCCTCCAGTCCCATCTGCCTGAGGGTGAGGAGCATCGTGTCGGTGATGAGCTTGCGCGAGTCGCCTAATGTGCCATCGAAATCAAAGATAATGAGTTTTATTCCCGTCGTGTTGTTTGTTGGTTGCATGGCATTTGTTGTTTCTGTCGTGAGCGGTTGCTTCATGCCGATACCACGTTGATGGGCTTTCCGTTGAAGAAGCCTTGTATGTTGTCCCGGATGATGCCGAGCAACCTTTGTCGTGTCTCATACCCTTTCCACCCGATATGTGGCGTGAGGATGACGTTATCGAGCTTGTAGAGCGGATTGTCGGCAGCGGGCGGTTCTTGTTCTTGCACGTCCAGTCCGGCTCCGGCTATCTTTCCGGTGCTCAGTGCCTCGATGAGTGCCGGTTCGTCGATGAGTGCGCCGCGTGCGGTGTTGATGAGAAAAGCGGTTGGTTTCATCAGGGCGATGGCGTTCTTGTCGATGATGTGGTGTGTTTGGGGGGTCAGCGGACAATGCAGCGACAAGTAGTCGGATTGTTTTAACAGCTGCTCTAACGAGACATACTTAACATTCTCGATATCAATTCCTTTATGACGTTTGTAAATCAGTACTTTCATGCCTAATGCCAGGCCTATTTTCACCACTTCGCTGCCGATGTTTCCCGCACCGACCACGCCCAGCGTCTTGCCATTCACTTCCGTGTGGGGTACTTTCAGATGTTCGGTGAAGTTGCTTCTGTCGTTTTTTGCCAACATGCCGATTTGCCTTTGCATTGACGATGACAAGGCGAGCAGCATCATTACGGCGGTGTGTGCCACGCGTTCCGAGCTGTAAGCGGGTATGTTGCATACGGTGATGTGGCGTTTTCTTGCGGCTTCGATGTCGATGTTGTTATATCCCGTGCCTGCTTCCACGATGAGTTCCACGCTGTCGGGGAACTGTTCGATGAGTGTTGCCGGTACGGGGAGTTCCTTCGTAACGATGGCTCGTGCGCCTTTGATTTTTTCAATAAACTCTTCCGGTTTCGTGTCGGCATGGACAATGGTGTCGGCAGAAAGCGTTTGGAAGTCCATGGTGCCGTCGAAGTTCATTTTCCCGGCATTCATCACAACGATTTTCTGATTTGTTTCCATATTTTTTCTGTTTATCGGACGGTCTTTCTTGCTGTCCGTAATCGATTGTTCGCTCGATGATTTTTGAAATCTCGGCGATACAAAATTACGTTTTTTTCTCGATAATCTCCTATTCTTTGTGCTTTTTCTTGTTCTTCTCGTTTCAAAGTGTTCGGTGGAACGAGAGTGAAACGGAGCGAAAAATGCCCGGACTTGTCATTCACAAGCTCGGGCACATCATTTCTCTGTCGTTTTTTCTTCCTTTGTGTTAAGCAAAGATTTCATTGTTTCAATCTCTTTTCTTTGTAAGAGTTGGATTTGCGGAGGTCTGTTGGCATTGAATGTCATTGCAGTTTGGAAGCGTTATTTCTGTTTCAAGGCGGCTGCCACGGAGCCTTTTCCGAGCAGCAGTTGGCGTGCGGTGTCGTAGTCGATGTGGAGGGAGCGGGCAACGATGCGTGTGCCGCGATCGATGAGTTTCTCGTTGGAGAGCATGAGGTGCACCATCTTGTTGCCATCGACGCGTCCGAGTCGTATCATGGCAGTGGTGCTAATCATGTTGAGCACCATTTTTTGGGCGGTTCCCGACTTCATGCGCGTGCTGCCCGTAACGTATTCCGGACCCACATCGAGCACGATGCTCACCTGTGCTTCGTTCACGACGGGGGAGTGGGGCACGGAGGTGATGCAGGCGGTGAAGATGCCTTTCTCGCGTGCCTTGTGCAGTGCTCCCACCACGAAGGGTGTGCTTCCCGAAGCTGTGATGCCGATGATGGTGTCGGTGGGGTTGGCGTGTGCTGCCAGGAGTTCGTGCCACCCCATGTTTGGGTTGTCCTCGGCGTGTTCCACGGCATGGCGCAAAGCCTTGTCGCCTCCGGCGATGATGGCGTTGAAGATGTTTTCGGGCATGCCGTAGGTGGGGGGTATTTCGGAGGCGTCGAGTGCACCTAACCTGCCGCTTGTTCCGGCTCCGATGTAGAACACTCTGCCCCCGTGTGGTACTTGTCGGGCAATGTGTTCCACCACTTTTTCCATCTGTGGAATCATTGCTTCGACCGCGATTGCCACTTTTTGGTCTTCGTGGTTGATTTCGGTGAGTAGTTCGCGCGTTGTCTTGTGTTCCAAATTCGTGTAGAGCGACTCGCGTTCCGTCAGTTTGTCGTAACTCATGTTGTATTGAAGTGGATGCCGAACCGGGGCTCCTTGTCGCAGGTGTTGGTGTGGGGGCGTCCGGTGGCAGCGTTCTGTTGTGCCACTTTGTGTTGTCCGGGTGGTTTTTGGCAGTGGGGGCGAGTGGTGAGCAGGTGGAAATATCTTTACATCCATCAGGTTTCTTTCTCGTCTTCCAACTGTCTGTGAAACAGGGCTTTGCCACTCGTCTTGCAATTGCTGTCGTTTTGCGTTGCATTTGCTTAGCTTTTGGTTGTCAAAAGCTTAGCTTTTGGCGTGCGAAAGCTTAGCCATGGCTGTGGAGTGGCTGAAAAATCTTTACTTGTGCCTGTTTCTTTCGTTTCTTGAAGTGTGCGTGTATGAATATATTTTTATATAAACATATATTGTTTTTATTTTATTTTTCGCCTTTGTCTTGCAGGAATCGATCTGCTTCTATGGCAGCCATTGCTCCCGCTCCGGCGGCCACCACTCCTTGTCGGTAGGTGGGGTCTGCCACGTCGCCTGCCGCGAAGACTCCTTCGACGTTTGTTGCGGTTGATTTTGGTTTGGTGAGGATGAATCCTTGTGGGTCGAGTTCCAATTGGTTTTTGAAGAGTTCGGTGTTGGGTCGGTGTCCGATGGCGAGGAAGAAGCCGTCTATGTCGATGTCGTATTTTTCTTCGTTGGGTTCTCCTTTGTGTCTGACGAGATGTGCGCCCTCCACTCCCCGTTCTCCGAAGAGTCCGATGGTGTTGGTGTTGAAGAGGATTTCGATGTTGTCTTTTTCCTTGACTCGTTTCTGCATGATTTCTGTCGCGCGCAGGTAAGGTTTTCTGACAATCATGTACACTTTCTTGGCGAGTCCTGCGAGATACATTGCTTCTTCGCATGCGGTGTCTCCTCCTCCCACTACTGCCACGATGCGTTTGCGATAGAAGAATCCGTCGCAGGTGGCACATGCGCTGACGCCCTGTCCGCGGTATTTTTCTTCATCGGGCAGTCCGAGATATTTCGCTCCGGCACCTGTGGCGATGATGAGTGTTTCCGCCTGTATGATGTTTCCTCGTTCGTCCTCGCAGATGAAGGGTCGGTGCGAGAGGTCTGCCTTCACGATGGCTCCGTCGCGCACGTCTGCTCCCACGTTTTGGGCTTGTTGTTGCATTTCTGCCATGAGTTCGTTGGCATCGATGCCGTTTTTGAATCCGGGGAAGTTTTCCACGATGGTTGTTGTGGTGAGTTGTCCTCCGGGTTGTATGCCTTTGTAGATGACCGGTTGCAGGTTTGCCCTGCTTGCATATATTGCGGCTGTGTAGCCGGCCGGTCCGCTGCCGATGATGAGTGTTTTTGTTTTTTCCATATTCTGTTATAATTATTTTATTGGGAAGAGTCCGAAGAGTCGGTCGTCTATCATGTCTGTAACTTTTTGGAAGTCTTGTGGGTTTTCGGCGAAGTTCAGTTCGTCTCCCTCCACAATCATGAGGTGTCCGTCGTAGGTTTTAATCCAGTCCTCGTAGCGTTCGTTGAGTCCTCTGAGGTAGTCGATGCGCATGGTTTGTTCGTATTCCCTTCCTCTCATTTGTATGTGGTCGATGAGGTGGGGGACGCTGCTGCGTATGTAGATGAGCAGGTCGGGGAGTTTGACGAGACTGAGCATGAGGTTGAAGAGGTGTGTGTAGTTATCGAAGTCGCGGTCGCTCATGAGTCCCATGTCGTGCAGGTTGGGTGCGAAGATGCGTGCGTCCTCGAAGATGGTTCTGTCCTGTATGATGGTGTTGTCCGATCGGGATATTTCCACTACGTCGCGGAATCGTTTGTTGAGGAAATAGATTTGCAGGTTGAATGCCCATCTGTTCATATCCTTGTAGTAATCGGCGAGATAGGGGTTGTTGTCCACGGGTTCGTAGTGGGCTTTCCATCCGTATCTTTTTGCGAGGAGTGTGGTGAGTGTGGTTTTTCCCGCGCCGATGTTTCCGGCAATTGCTATGTGCATGATTTTGTTTTGTTTTGTTTTGATTGTTTGGAGTGGGTGTCAGAATAGTCCGAAGAGTTCCCGGTCGATTTTGTCGGTGATGACTCCGAGGTCTTTGGGTTGGCTCTCGTAGTCGAGGTGATCTACGTTGATGGTGAGCACGCGTCCTTTGTATCTCTTGGCGATGAAGTCCTCGTAGCGTTGGTTGATGTTCTCCAGATAGTCGAGTGGTATTTTCTGCTCGTAGTCGCGTCCGCGTTTCTCGATGTTTTCCACGAGATGGCTCACCGATGCGCGCAGGTAAATCATGAGATCGGGATAGCGCACGACATCGGTCATGTCTTCGAAGAGTTCCATGTAGGTTTCGTAGTCGCGTTTGTCGAGGTTGCCCATGGCGAAGTTGTTGGCTGTGAAGACATAGACTCCCTCATAGATGGAGCGGTCTTGTATGATGTCGTCGGTGCCGGTGCTGATTTCGAGCAGGTCCTTGAATCTTTCTTTCAGGAAGAACACCTCCATGGGGAACGACCATCGCTTGATGTCCTTGTAGTAATCGTTGAGATAGGGGTTGAACTCCACCGACTCGTATTTTGGTTTCCATCCGTAGCGTTTGGCGAGCAATCGCGTGAGCGTGGTTTTTCCGCTCCCTATGTTTCCGGCTATGGCAATGTGCATGATGTTTTTATTTCAGTAAGTTACGTCCTATGCAGCCGTTGGGCATCTGAATTTTCAACATTCCGCAAATGGTGGCAGCGATGTCGTTGATGGTGGCTTCTTGTGAGGATGCGCCCCGGGGGATGTTCCATCCGTAGAGGAGCCACGGCAGATGAGTGTCGTAGGGGTAGGGTTGTCCGTGCGATGTGCCTTTGTAGTCGGGGCTGTCTTTGGCTCCGAAGAATTGTGGTCGGGTGATGATGCCGATTTCGCCGGAGCGGTTGCGGAAGTATCCGTTTTCCATTCTCTGTCTGAACCATTGTGGCATGGTTTGTTCGGAGATTTTCTCCTCATCGAAGACGTAGAGGTATTGTGGGTCTTGCTTCAGGTAGGCGATGGCTTCGTCGATGACCTTTTGTTTCGCGATGCCGCTCTTTGTTATGATGGAGTCGTTGAGGAAGAATTGGTAGTTGTCTTCACCGAAGACGGGGGCTATGCCGATGGTTTTTTCCAAGTGGGCGTTGAGCTGTTTCACGGCTTTGTCGTAGTCGAATGCGCCTGCCGGTATGTTGTTCTTTTTGAGATAGTTGTAGTTGTGTGCAGCTCCGTGGTCGGCGGTGAGGAAGAGTAGGTAGTTGCCGCGTCCCACTTGTTGGTCGAGTGCATTGAGGAAGTGTGCCAAGTCTTTGTCGAGCTGCATGAAGACGTCGTGGTTTTCCTTTCCCCGCGTGCCGTATTTGTGTCCGATGGCATCGGTGGAGGAGATGCTGACGGTGAGCATGTCGGTGGTGTTGCCTTGTCCGAGTTTTTCGTTGAAGAGTGCGGCTTCAGCCATTTGGAAGGTCATGGTAACGCCCGTGTTCGAGGTTTTGATGTTGAACTTCGGTGCGGTGTGGTGTATCCGATTAAAGTCTTTCACCCATTGGGGCAGTTCCTTCATGTAATAGGTGGAGGAGATGAAGTGTCCTGCCGATGTGTCCCACCAATAGGCTGCATCGGCGGAATGTCCGGCGGGGAGTATGGCAGCTCGGTCTTTCAGTGCAATGCCGATGACTTTCGACCGGAAGTCGGTGGCAAGTTTGAGTTGGTCGCCGATGGTGGTGGTGAGCATTCGTCGCGGGCTCATCTTTCCCTCTTTGCTTGTTGAGCCTACGGTTTGTGCCTCGGCATCGTCGCAGCAATAAACGAACTTGTCGTTGTCGGCGAAGTAGTTGCCGGCAATGCCGTGGATGGCAGGTATCGAGCCGGTGAAGGCCGATGTATGACCTACGGCGGTTACGGTGGGTGCGTAGTTGATGTGGGTGTTCTCGAATGAGAATCCGTCGTTGAGCAGACGTTTCAAGCCGTTCGGGGCATATTCTTCGTTGTAAAGATAGAGATAGTCCCAGCGCATTTGATCAACGACGAGTCCGACGATGAGTTTGGGTCTTGCCACTTGCGCCTCAAGGGTGAGCGCGATGATGAGCAGTGGCAGGAGGATGGATAGCTTTTTCATTTCGTTTGTTGTTGTTTTTGGGGTTGTGTCCGCGAGGAGCGGTTGGTAATTGTTGCAAAGATACAATTTTCTTGTTAAAAAACGGTGGTTCGTTGCTTCCTATTTCTTCATTTTTTCTGTCTTCCTTTTCGCGGAGTAAGTCGGCATTATCCTTGTCTCGCGGCTGTCCGCTGCAGAAAGGGAAAGTGGTCAGAACGGCAATCCGATGGCAAAATGTAAGGTTTGTGCGTCCTTGAACCGGTCGATGTTGTAGAATCCGGTTCGCTCCGTGTCGTAAGGTACGTGCAGCCCGATGCCCCAATCCACGCGTATCATGAAGAATCCGAGGTTGTAGCGGATGCCCACTCCCGTGCCGAGCGCAATCTGCCGATAGAAGTCGTTGAAGCGGAACTGTGAACCGGGTCGCCTGTCGTCCTCACGCATTGTCCAAACGTTGCCCGCGTCGAGGAACAAGGCTCCGTAGAGATTGCCCACGAGGTGGGGACGGTATTCCACGTTTGCCTGCAACTTTATCTCACCGGTTTGTTCCACGAAGGAGCGCAGTCGGTATCCGGAGCGATATTTGCCCGGACCTATCTCTCGAGCGTTGAATGCCCGTATGCTGTTTGCCCCTCCCACGAAGAATTGTTCCGAATAGGGTGCGAACCGGCTGTTGCCGTAAGCCCATATCATGCCGGCGTTGATGTGTGCCGCCACGGAGCTTTTGGAACCCACTGCCCACACTTTGGTAAAGGCGGTTTGCAGTTTGACGAACTGTGCGAAGGGATTTTTGAACATCTGTTTTCCCTTTTCGCTCCATGACCTGCCGAAGACAGCGTAACCACCGGCGAGCACGTTCGACGCTTCGCTTACGGTGGTGGTCCAGTTGATGGGATTTTGATGGTTTGCCGGACTTTGATAAGTGTATTGGAAACTTGTCTTGGGAATGAATTGGTCTGCCATCGACACTTCAAGATAGGGCATGCTGTCGATGAGTTCCAAGAACCGGTCGCTCATGCTCTTCATGTATTCGTAGGAGAGTGTGAGGGGCTTGAAGACAAAGGCGTGCCGCTCGTTGGGTCGCCAGCTGTAGGCAAGTTCGCCGGAGACGATGTGGCGTTTGAAATATTTGGAGCGTTTGATGACGTTGGTCGATGCGCTGATGGTGGTCATGGGCGTTTCAAAATACTGTTGGCGAGGCTTTCGTGCGGGGAGTGTCTCGCCTTGCGCGATGGCTTTTTCGCGTTTCTTGCGTCGTCGCTCGCGTCGCAGTCGGGGAGGGGTTTGGAATGGGTTGAGCACGCGTGGGAATTGCAGACTTGCTTCCGCGCCATATTCATAGTCGCTGATGCCCGATTTCTCTGTTTGGTCGCTGCGTACGGACAGCCATTCGTAAGCACCATGCAACCGGATGTTGAGCAGCTCGGCACCGCGAAAGGCGTTGCGCTTGGTCAGTCCGACAATGATTTCAGGTCCATACTTCCCGCTGGTCTTGCCTCTGCCGTAGGTTTCGACGTAGAAATCGTAGGGCTTGTCAAACAGACAATCAATGTTCAGGTCGAGCAGCTCACAAGTGTCGGTGGAATCGTGAGGGGTGAAGTTGAAATTGGTGGCTGCGAAGATGCCGGTGGCATTGAGTTTCTCTTGGCTTTCCTGATGTTTCTCCAGACTGTAGAGACCGCCTCTTCTGAGAAAGAGGTCGTTGGCGATGACGCGGGTACGCAGTGGGGGGCGTTTGCCGTTGTAGTTCACGGTGAAACGTCGCGATTTGCGTTGTTGCGAGAGTTCCTCCATGAATGTTTTCCGCAGGTTGATGGTGATGTTGTTCACGCGCCATTTGCGAATGTTGCGCGCATTGACGGAATCTGCCATCTGCAAGTGCATGATGGCTTTCCCGGCGATGGTCGTGGTGTCGGCCAAATAACTGGCATCGGTGTTCTGATAATAGTAATATCCGTTGTCGCGGAAGAGCGTTGTAACGCGGCGGCGTTCCTTTTCGAGCGTTGCCACGTCGAAAGGGTCGCCGTTGTGTATGACGGCGTTTGCACTATCGGTGCGCAACAGACTATCGGCGGCGGGGGGGAAGTTCACGTAGCGCAGACTGTCGATGGTCCATAGCGGACCCATGTTCACGATGTAGCGCAGCTTCATGGTCTTGGGGTTCGTCTGTGGCAACAGTTCGTAGTTGATTTTTCCGTTGAAATAGCCACGTTTGTAGAGCAGGTTTCTTCCCACGGTGGCATGGAGTTCCGGATTGACATGGCTCATGAGGACAGGTTTTGAGCCGAAAGCGCGCACCACCCAACGGCTGAAGGCTGAGGTGTCGGGCGAGAAAGCGTTCCATACCCACAGTCCGATGGGAAACGGAGAACGCATCGACGGACTTCCGAAGAGTGCCGCGTTGGGTTTGGTGGCAAGTACCACGTCCAATTCTTCCATAACGGCTCGTGTGTGCTCATCGGGTTGCATGTTGGTGTATTCGGTTCGTTTCATGCCCGTGTAGAGTTGTTCGCCATCGGGGATTGCTCGTGTGCTGCTGCATGCGGCAAGCAGCGATGCCACAAGCCCCATCGTCATGGCAAGGATGATGGTGAGACGAGGGGAGGCAAGCTTTCGGGCACTATGGTTGGGAGTTGGATGTGGATGATTTCTTCTCATGCGTGAAATTGATTAAACTGTCGCGTTTCGGTTGGTCGGGTGTGGGCGCAATCCGTTCTTCTTTGTTTTTCCTGAAGCGGAAGATGTCCTTGAAATGGCTGAGCTTTCGTCTCCAAAGGAAGCCCACGCCGAACTCGCTCTGTTCACCTTCGAGCCAGTCGTATGCCTCGCGTTCGTAATAGAGCTTGATATATTTCGTTTCTTTGCGGTTCAGGCGGTATTCCAGCGACAGGTTGTCGAAGAATGCGCCGTTATGATCGGATAGCTGTGAGCCTGTAGATACTCTGCCTCCCATGATGATGCGCAGGCGGTTGTCCCACAATCGTTTGGAGAATTTGAAGGTGTAATCGGTGTGTAGGCTGCCGTTTGCATCGGCAGTGCTCTCCATGTTTGCCGTGAGGTCGAGCCCCATGGAGCTGAGAGCTTTGCCCGTGATGGCGTTTACCTGACTTTGCAGGAATCCGGCGAGGGCACTGTTCATGGCGGCATCGGCGTTCTTGTTGATTGTTCCGTCGAAGTACATTCCGGAGGCGAGCATCGTAACTGCCAATTTCGACCGTTCTTCGGCACTTTTGGTGTTGAGTGTGTTCTGCATTTCCTGATCTTCGGGTGCATCGATGATGAATTCCACGCCGGGTTGTGGAAATCTCTTGGTGAGCCTTACGCCACAGGTGAAATCAACGGCGCGTCCCTGTCCGGAGGCATCGGTTACGTTGGTTTTCACCTCTTCGGTGGCAATGATGCTTAGGAAGGGTTGCATCGGGTCGCCGGAAAATTCTATATAGCTGCCTTCTCGTATGTGGAATGTGCGCAGGGGGATGATGGGCAGTGAGTATTTCATCACGCCATCGTTGAGTGTGTAGCGTCCTCTTACCTGAACGCTGTTGGTCGGGTCGTAGCTGAGCAGCAGTGAGCCGCCGCCAAAGAGGTCGATGTAGTTTGATTTGTCGGGGTTCAGTGCGCATACGATGTGAGCTTGCTCATCGATGTTCAGTCCCAGTCGCATGGTGAAACCGGTGAGGTCGGGTCGGCGCACCACATCGCTGATGGTGTCGTTGAGGTTCGTGAACTGCACGAGATCGTTGAGTTCCGTGTCGGTGGTCAGGGTGGCATCGCGCATGACGTAGGTCATGTCGGTTCCGTTCAAGACCTCAAGTTGTCCGAGCAGTTCGAGGTCGTTTACCGGTCCGCGCATCCTTCCGTTGAAATCGACGAAGGCTTTGCCGTAAACTTCCGAGCGTGGGTTTTCTCTTGCGTCGATGATTTCAAAGTTGTTGGCGCGCATTCGCACGTCCATGTTCATGTTATTGAAATCGGAGAAGTCGAGATGTCCCGATATGTTGAGCGGTGAGTTGTTGTTGGCGAACATTTCAAAGTTTTCGAACTCTATCCTGCTGTCTTTTATCAAGACGGGATCGTCGGCGAATCGCATATCCACGCCGTAGGGGAGGCTGATGAGATGTGCTGAATCGAGGTATAGTTCTCCATTGACTTTCAGTTGATTGAGTGGTCCTTCTACTGTAAGGTCGCCCTCTCCATCACCTTGCAGTCCCACGATGCGGTCGGGGACGAATCCGTTGATGAAGTTCAGTGGGAACCGGTCCATGTTCAGATTGGCTTCGAGTCTGCCTTCGCCTTCGCTCTTGTAGCTTCCCGAGAGTTCGCCTATGCTCCGGTTGTTTTGCGAGATGAGGGCATTGACGAAGTGTGTGCCATCATTAAGCGGTATGTAAACAAGTTCCATGCCCACGTTGCCCATCTTGTTGTCTTCGTAAATCATGTTTTGCACCGTCATGTTGCTCGAAACGGTGAGGTCGGATGCGGTTTGCACCACATGATAGTCGCCATCGAGCACACCCGTTATTTTTGGTGCAAATGGGAGCACGGCGAGCAGTTCTCCCACTTCGAACCGATGCACGGAGAGGGTGAGGTTTTGCAGTGAGGTGGTGTCGTTGTCTTCCGTGATCAGCTGTAGTCCGGCTCCATCGCCTGCGAGCAGTTTGAGGTTGGTGGAGATGCGTTTGTCGCGTCCCACGTAGAAATAGTTGTCGGGGTTTACGATGTAGTCTTTATAGCCCAGCACGGCATCGGGTGAGGTGAGGTTTAGTTTTATTCCTTTGTCTGCCATTGCCGCGCGCATGGAGAGTGCGAGGGCTGTTTTTTGTTGTGCATCGAGTACGGACAGTGTGGATAGTATGCCGTGTTCGTAGAAGGCGCCTTGCAGACAGGCATGATAGGGATAATGGTTGTCCGGGGCGTTGGCTATCTCCAATCGGTAGTTCAGTCCGTCGTCGTGGTTGTAGAGTGTCAGCAGAAGGGAGTCCACTCGCAAGCTGTCGTGTTCCATTCCGTCCACCATCATCTTTCCGTTGAGTCCTTCTTCGGGCGACGAGGTGAGTTGTATGTCTGCCGTTTTGAAGCGATAGCCCTGTTCGGCGAGCAACCCGCTGAAGAAGTTGTCGGTGCCCGATTTCAGTGTGAAGTGTCCGGTGGGCAACAGTTGGCGCAGGGCATGCTGGTCGATGTATTTCCCGGCGATTTGTCGTTGCAGGTCGTTGGCGAATTTCTTGCCGATGTTGGCAAGTTGTTTGTAGCTTCCATTGAGGTCGGTATTCAACAGGAAGTCGCCGCCTTTCACTTCGGCATGTGTGCTGTCGCGTTGGCTGAGCAGGTCGAACGCCACGTCGCCGGGGCTGTAGGTTCGGTTTTTGGTGCTCACGTCGAGATTGTGGAAAGCTCCTTCGGCTCTGAGGTCGTCAGTTCCGGTCATGGCAAAGTTGAGCCGTGTGTTGAAGTGGGTGGTGAAGGGTTGGTCGATGACGCCCAATTGGTAGAGGTCGGCGTGGGGGAACTGTCCGTCCAGACTGCCTTTTATGTCGTTTCCTCTCATGTCTGCATCCAGTCGGAACGAGCCGTTGAGCAGTGCGATGTGGTTGTTGCCTCGCCTTTCGTCGAGTTGCAGTTGGTCGATGTTTCCGTCCAAATGATGGTAATTCTTCATATTCGACCTGATGTGGAGGTCTGCCTCCGTTTTTGCGATGTAGTGTTTGTCGATGAGTCCCAAGCCTTGTAAGTCGGCGTGTTTCAGATTGCCTTTCAAATGGGTGTCGAGCAGTGTTCCCCGCATGGTTGCCGCCACGTTGAAGTTGCCCCTTACCAGTGGTGTGGGGACTTTTCCGTTCTCGTTGTCGAGGGCGAAGTGTCTTAAAATTCCTTTGAAGGAATGTCGGTTCTTGAGGTTCGATTTCACGTCGGCTTCCGTCCATGTGGCAATGGCGTAGCGTTCTTTCATTCCTCCGAGCCGATGCAGGTCGATGTGGCGGAACATTCCTTTTATGTGTCCTGCCACTCCTTTCTTGTTGATTGTTCCGGTGTATCTGACGTTGGCTGCGAGCATGCTGTTGTTGCTCTTGATGTGCACGTCGGTGAGTCCGTTGCCCAACCTTATTTTCCCGGCGATGTTGTCGAGGATGTAGTTGCCATATCTGAATTTCCTGATGTTTGCTGCGATGTTTGCCGATGCTTTTCCGCCGAGCAGGTCGGTGCCTTTTCCCTTTGCGGCGATTTTTCCCGAGAAGGGTTGCAGGTTTTGTCGGGGCAGGAAGCGTCCCAGTTGCAGGTTTTGCGCGTCGGCAAGCAGGTTGTAGGCTTGCGTTGCCGTGTTGTAGCTGCCTTTCAGTCGTGCTTTACCTTGTTTTCCGCTCAGGCGGAGGTCGGCTTTGTATTGATTTTTTCTGATGTGGATGTCGCCTTTCAGTGCGATTCCGTTTGGTATGTGCACCGTTTGGCTGATGCTTTTCGGCAGCAGTCGGTTGATGAAGTCGGGATGTTCCGCCCTCATGTCCACTCTCAGGTCGGCTCGCAGGCGTGCCATGTCGGTGGGTTGGGCTATCCATCCCTTTGCCAAGAGGCTGAAACTGTCCGGCAGACTGACTTGTAGTGGGTTGAGCGTAATGTATTTCAGGTTGCCCTGCATGTGCGTTCGCAGCGTGATGGGTTGGGAGGGCAGGGCGCGAAGTGTATGTTTGTCGAGCGAGGTGAGGAAGGGCATCATGTCTGCCACGGAGAGAAATCCCTTGAAGTCGGCATACAATCGTCCCGGGTTGGTTTCCTCAAAGACATTCATCTCCATGCGGAAGTTGCCGGCGAGTTCCGTTCCGGGCATTTGCAGGAAGAGGTTGGGGAGGCTCATGCTCAGCGAGTCCATGCGGAGCGATGTGCGGAGGTTGGTGATTGTCAGTCCGCTTTGTTCTCTGAGGTTGGCAGCCCTGATGTTCGCGCTGATGTCTTTTCCGGCATAGACCAGCGAGTCCATCCCGAGGTTCAGTTCCGTCATGGCGAGGTGTGCCGCGTCGAAGCCCTTTTGTCGTGGTTCGAAGTTGCGATTCATGTAGAATTGCCCCTTGTGCCAGTCGAGCGATCCCACCTTATATATATTGTCGTGCAGGAGGAGTTCGGTTTGTCTTGCCTCCGCCTTTCCGAAAACCGCTTGCAGACTGAGCGTATCGCCCGGCGTGTGCAACCGGAAGTCGGTTTGTGCCAAATGGAGTCGGTCGATGTTGATGCGCCATAGCGTTTTCTCCTTCGTGGTATCGGGGGGCACGGTGTCGCCCAAGGCAATGTCAATCCATCCGCCTTGAAGTTCGGCAAGATTGAGTTTGGCGGAATCGCCTTTGAGGTCGATGCCATGACTGACGAGATGCAGTCGTTGCAGATCGGCTCTGACGCGCAGGTCGCCGATGAAATGTGTGGTATTGGCTTTCAGTTGTCTGAATGTCAGTTCGTCCACCTCCACGCGGTTCTTGAAGAGTGGCATGAGTTGCACCTTCACCACGAGCTGTTTCACGTCTGCCACGGTGTCGGTCTTGCCACGAATGGAGTCGTTGGGTTGCAACATTTTCAGACCGTCGAGCTGCAAATCGAGTGGGAACGACAGGTTCACGCGTTCCAGCGTTATTGTCATGCCCGTTTTCTCGGCAATGCGTGCCGTTGCCTGCCTTACTGCCCAATTCTGAACCGGTGGCAGGTAAAGCAGGAATGTGAGGATAAGAAAGAGCAGAATGGGGGCAAGCACGATGGCAAGCAGCCATTTTATCGCTTTTTTCATTGGGCGGATTTGCTATGAGGTTTGTCGTTTCGTCGGAGTGGGGCAGCAGCGTGCCCCGTCTTTCCGTCAGGGGATGAGCACGCGGTCGTCGATGGGCAGAAATGTTTTCTCGTCCGGCTGTCCCGCAGCCACCCCGAAAGGCATCTGCGCAATCATCTTCCAGTCGGTGGGGATGTTGAATTCCTTTGCCACCCGTTCGTCGATGAGCGGATTATAATGTTGCAGACTCGCACCGAAACCGGCGTCCGCGAGCATCGTCCACAGCGCGAACTGGTGCATGGCATTGGTGTGTTCCGACCATGTGGGGAAGTTGTCGGCGTAGAGGGGGAACTGCTCCATGAGCTTTCTCACGGGACGTTGGTCTTCATAGAAGAGCAGAGTGCCATATCCACTTTGAAAACTACGCTCTATCTTCTCTTTCGTCTTGCCAAAAGCCTCTGCCGGTACGATGGCTTGCAGCGTGTCCTTGGTGATTTGCCAAAGCCGTTGGTGCTTCTCGTGCAGCAACACGACCACACGCGTGGACTGGCTGTTGAAAGCCGCTGGTATGTGCTTTACGGCGAATCGTACCCTGTTGATGATTTCCTCATCGGTGATGGGCGACTCGTTTTTCAGCGCGTAGTGAGAACGTCGATTTGCGATTGCTTCTTGAAATATATTTGTCATGATTTGTTTTTGATGTCTTTGTAAAAAAAATAACGTTACAATTGCAAAGATACCACTTTTTCCACGATTTTTACCATTTTTCACCGAAAACTTTACCCTCTCCGCACATATTTTTTTCATGCCGTTCCCATTCGGAAATCTTCCCCCTCTCGCGCGGCAACATGGAAAGTCGTCCCGACGAGCTGAAAGGCATAGCTTTTACAAGAAAAATCAATGCCAATGAAAGTTTCTGATAATCAGCAGTTTACAATCCACATTTCAAAAGCTTACCTTTTGCCGTCCAAAAGCTTACCTTTTGTAATGCAAAAGCTTACCTTTTATGATGCAAAAGCTTACCTTTCATGACCACTTGATAAGTTATATCGAAGATTTGCATAAATTGAAAGACAGCTCAATGGTGGGCGAAGAGATAAGGGGATATATGCAAACTCCATTCTAAAATTAAGAATGGGAATCATAAACAAACATATATGCCTGAAAAAAGTTCCACTTTTATCGTAAGCATCAATCTACCGCTTTTTTGCTTTTTTATGAAAAAAAACAAAGAAATTTGCGCGCGTTTGGAATATAATGCTTATATTTGCTGATGAAATCCAAAGTCGTTATCCGACTTGGGAAGAATGTGAATTTGCCACATCCAAACAGAAAACAAAATCAGAAAATAATCATTAATAATAAAGTTATGAAAATAAATCTTAAACGGTCAATCCTCATGGCAGCCCTCTCCTGCGCCATCATGACAATGAGCGCGGCAACCGGACAGCCCTGCAAAGATTGTAAATGCGGACAAACCTGCAAATGCGAGCAAGGAAACAAATGCTGCAAAAACAAACAAGTCTGCAAAGATGGGAAAACCTGTAAATGCGGACAAACCTGTAAATGCGGACAAACCTGTAAATGCGGACAAACCTGTAAATGCGGACAAACCTGCAAATGCGAGCAAGGAAACAAATGCTGCAAAAACAAACAAGTCTGCAAAGATGGGAAAACCTGCAAATGCGGACAAAACTGCAAATGCACAAAAGACAGTAAAGCCTGCAAATGCAAACAGGGATGCAAGAAAGAAAATAAAAACTGTAAATCAGGAATGAACTGTAAGAAATGCAAGAAAGGGGAATCGATGTACCATAATCCACTCCTGCAAAAAAGCAACCTGACCTTTGGCGCACCCGACTTCGCCAAGATAAAAGATGCAGACTATCTGCCTGCCATCAAAGTGGGAATAGAAGAACAACGCGCCGAGATAAAGAAAATAGTGGATAACAAGGAAACTCCGACCTTCCAGAATACCATCGTGGCATACGAGAACAGCGGACAACTATTGGAAAGAGTCTCCAACACCTTCTTCTGTGTTACGGAAGCTAACAAGACACCGGAGATAGAAGAAGCCGAGAAAGAAGTAATCCCAATGCTTACCGACTTTGACAACGAGATCAACTTCAACAAAAAATTCTTTGACCGCGTGAAATACGTGTACGACCATGAATACAACAACCTCAAGGGAGAAGACAAAAAACTACTCGAGGTGGTTTACAAGGGATTCGTACGTTCAGGTGCGCTCCTCTCAAAAGAAAAAATGGCGCGCATGCAGGAAATCAACAAGCAACTTGCCAAACTCGAACAAGAATTTGGCAATATGCTGCCCAAGGCCGCTGCCGAAGCCACCGTATGGGTGAATGACGCGAAGGAACTCGCAGGACTTAGCGAGGCTGCCATGGCACAGTGCAAAAAAGACGCGCAGAGCCGTGGCGGAAAAGCTCCTTACTGCATCGTCATCACCAATACCACACAGCAACCCATCCTCGCATCGCTCGACAACCGCACGTTGAGAGAACGCGTTTATAACGCCTCCATCCACCGCACCGACGGAACGGGCAATTACAACACCTACCCAATCATTGTTCAGATTGCCAAACTGCGCGCGGAGAAAGCACAGCTCATGGGATTCAAAAACTATGCAGCCTACTCGCTCGACAAATCAATGGCGAAAACACCGGAAAACGCATACGCCTTCCTCAAACAGCTCATCAAGGAATACCGACCCAAAGCCGACGCGGAAACAAAGGCAATTGAGGAATACGCACGCAAAACACAGGGACGCGACTTCAACTTGCAACCCTACGACCGCTTCTACTACTCGGCGAAGATGAAAAAAGAAATGTTCAACTTCTCCGACGACGAAGTGAAACCTTACTTCAACATCGACAGCGTACTCATCAACGGCGTGTTCTACGCTGCAAACCGTGTGTACGGACTCTCCTTCAAAGAACGCAGGGACATACCTACTTATCATCCCGACATGAAAGTGTTCGATGTGATTGATGCCAACGGCAAACCGCTCGCACTCTTCTACGTTGACTATTTCCGCCGCCCGACAAAACGAGGCGGAGCGTGGATGAGTCCATTCATCAAACAGAGCGGAATACGCCAACAACTACCCGTTATATATAATGTGTGCAACTACGCGAAAGCTCCGGAAGGACAGCCTACATTCGTTACTTGGGACGAGGCAACCACCATGTTCCACGAATTCGGACACGCCCTTCACGGAATGCTCTCCAACTGCTATTACAACACACTCAGCGGAACATCCGTGGCACGCGACTTCGTGGAAATGCCATCGCAATTCAACGAATCGTTTGCAAGCATCCCGGAAGTGTTCAACCACTACGCGAAACACGATAAGACCAATCAGCCCATGCCCGACGAACTGCGCGAGAAGATGCTGAAATCCATCAACTTCCAAGCAGCTTACGCACTCGGTGAGAACCTTGCGGCAACCTGTGCAGACATGGCTTGGCACATGCTCACACCGGAACAAATACCGACAGCCGACAAAGCCGCCGAGTTTGAAAAGAAAGCACTTACGGACATCGGACTGCTCGATACACAAATCCCACCACGCTACTTCACGTCTTATTTCAACCACGTATGGGGTGGTGGCTATGCAGCAGGCTATTACAGCTACCTTTGGTCAGAGGTATTGGCAGTGAACATTGCCGACTACTTCGCAACTCATGGCGCACTTACACGCAAAGTGGGTAACGACTTCCGCGACAAGGTGCTCAGCAAAGGCAATACCACCGAATTGTTGCAAATCTTCTCCGACTTCACGGGGCTGAAAGCTCCCGATGCTGCCGGACTGCTCAAAGCTCGCGGATTGTAAGAACATATTTAATCATATTCATATTATTAATTCTATGTAGGGAGTCTTGTCGTGATGACAAGCTCCCTTTTTTCGTAATCGGAAAAAGGAGCTTCATCGGAAATGAAAAAAATACAATAAATGTTGCGGAAACCCGAAGAACAAGTGTAAAGACAGAAAAAAAAGAGAGCAATAAATTTGCAAGAATAAAAATAAATTGGTATTTTTGCGGTAGAAATTTCGGTATTCCATCGAAATAAACCTAAAAAAATAAGAAGTTATGAATATCAGTAAGAAAATGCAAGATGCATTCAATAAGCAAATCATTGCCGAATTTTGGTCTTCTAATCTATATATAGGCATGGCCTTTTGGCTGCGCCAACATGGGTGGAGAGGCTTCTCCGACTGGATGTACAGGCAGTCGCAAGAGGAAAGAGGTCATGCACTCGATATGGCAAGCTATGTGCTCAGTCGTGGCGGTGAGGTGAAAATGACAGCCATCGAGAACGTGCCGGCCGACTGGAAAGGTCCGGAGGATATCTTCGAGGCAACCTTTAAGCACGAACAGGAAGTTACCTCACTCATCAACAAACTCGCAGATGTTGCCGATGAGGAGAAAGACCGTGCATCGCAGAACTTCATTGCCAAATACATTGACGAGCAGGTAGAGGAGGAAAGCAGCGTATCCGAAATACTCGACCTCTTCCGTCAGCTCCCCGATCATGCCATTTCGTTCATCGAAAAGAGATTGGAGACTCAGAAATAACCCACGCGAAATCATCGCGAAGTAGAAATGTCATCCCCGAGATTCAGAGTACGAAATCTCGGGGATGTTTTTTCTCCATCACTTTGCCAAGCGATGAACGTGGGTGCAATGCTTTCTCGTCTTTCGGTTTGTTTCCGAGGTGGATATAATTTCCCAATCGTTGGATGTGCGTTGCCAAATCATGCTCATCATTGCCCATCATTACCCATCGTTGGATGTGCGTTGCGCATTGTTGTGCTCTTTGTTTTCACCATGCGGGATAGGCATTTGCACGCTGTTGGTATGATGGTTGCGGACATGAAGATGTGCGTTGCGCATTGTTGTGCCATTTGCTGCCATCATGCGGGATAGGAATTGCGAGCTGTTTGAAAACATAAATCCCAAATCTCGCGTGGAGATTTGGGATTATGCTGTTTGTTTGGAATAAGTTTGTTTGTTTTATTTGCTTACGCTTCAGGTGTTATCTTGGTTGCGTATGCCTCTTCGGAAAGTACGGAGACTGTGCTCTTGTTGAACTTTCCCTTGTGGAAGTAAACCACGCCGTCAGCGAGTGCATAGAGCGTGTCGTCCTTGCCTTGACCTACGTTTTCACCCGGATAGTGGCGGTTGCCGCGCTGGCGAACGATGATGTTGCCCGCGATGATCTTCTGACCACCACCAATCTTAACACCTAAACGCTTTGAATGTGATTCGCGACCGTTCTTAGAACTGCCGACACCTTTTTTATGAGCCATTTCTTGTCCTCCTAAATTTTAAGCGTTAATTGTTTTAATCTCTAACTGAGTGTACTGTGAACGATGACCATTCTTTTTGCGATAGTCCTTGCGACGTTTCATCTTGAAGACAACCACCTTTTCGCCCTTTACAAGCGGATTGATGACCTCAGCTACTACTTTCGCGCCACTTACAGTTGGTGCGCCCACTGTGACCGTTCCGTCGTTATCAACGAGCAAAACCTTGTCAAACTCAACAGTCTTGCCTTCCTCGGCATCTTTCAGGCGATTAACAAAGAGCTTTTTGCCCTCTTCTGCCTTGAACTGCTGACCGTTAATTTCTACGATTGCGTACATTATTATATATTATAAACGGTTTTACCGGCAGGCGACCGAGCATCTTTCCGGTACTTATACGAGCCTGTGCGGCATAAAAACTTTGCAAAGTTACGAAATTTTCTTCTCTTTGCATTTGTTATCTGTTGTGGAGCGGATGATATTAGAAAGAATTAACAATATATAACAATATCATTCCTTGTTCTTGTGCCGAATTGTGAAGATTATGGCACAAATGGTTTTTATCCCAACTATTATTCGTACATTTGCACACCGAAAAGGCGAATCTGTCGCTCGTGGCTCTTCGCTCGTGAACAAGGCATATACGATACAAAAAAGATAGATTTATGGACAGTAGAAATTCTTTGAAAATCATTCTTTCCACACTGCTTATGGTGGTGATGTTCAGTTCCTGCATCAGGGACGAAGCTCCCAATGCCGAGGCAGACATCGTGGGATGCGAAGTGGAGGGCGACTTGCTCATTCGCCAACCCGTGATTACCAACAACGAAGTGCGGCTCTACGTGAACGGCTGGGACGATGTGACGAAACTTGCCCCCACTTTCCAACTTACCGAGGGCGCCACCATCGAACCGGAAAGCGGCACCGTGCGCGATTTCACCACACCGCAGACCTACACCGTAACCTCGCAAGACCGCCAATGGAAGAAGACCTACAAGGTGTCGTTCATATCCGACGACGTGGCAACGGTCTATCACTTCGAGAACATGAAATGGTACGAGCATGGTTCGGTTTTCGACAAGGACACGCCGCCCCACAAGTTCTTTCACATCTTCTATGATACCACTCTCGATGGAACGGAAATGGAGTGGGGCAGCGGAAACGTGGGCTTCATGTTTACCAACGCCGCCGATCCTGCCGAGGAATATCCCACCAGTCAGGCAGACGGGGGCGTGAAAGGCAAATGCGCCAAACTCATGACCGTCAGTACGGGAGCAGCCGGAAAAGCTTTCGGCGCACCACTCGCGGCAGGCAACCTCTTCATGGGGAAATTTGAAATCAACCTCAAGCAAATGGCGAAATCCACAAAGTTCGGACTGCCTTTCCGCAAGATACCCAAGGCCGTGAAGGGCTATTACAAATACAAGGCAGGCGACATCTATACCGACGGAAACAGCAACGAGGTGAAAGGAAAACGCGACGACTTCGACATCTACGCGGTGCTCTACGAAGTAACGCCTGACGTGCCCTATCTCGATGGCACAAACGTGCTCACCCACGAAAACTTGGTACTCAAGGCGCAGCTTCGGGAACGAAAGGAAACCGACCGGTGGACACCTTTCACCATGGAGTTTGAACCGGTGAACGGCAAAACCATCGACCCCGTCAAACTCAAGGAGGGAAAATACAACCTCGCCATCGTCATGTCATCGAGCAGAGACGGAGCTTCCTTCATGGGGGCGGTGGGCAGTACGCTCTACGTGGACGAGATGGAGTTGTTCTACGAGTAAGACACACAACCTGCGCGGTCATCTCTCCGCGAATACGGCATAACAAAAAACATACACGAAGAAAAGAAAATGAACGGATACAACAACATACGACAGCAGTTTTGTGCCAAAGGCTCTGTCGGGAAAAGATTTTGTGCAGTGGCACTCATGATCTGTGCCACGCTTGCCCAACTCCAAGCCCAGACCAATCCGGCAGGAGGAGCGCAACTCGCTGATTGCAACGGATGGGAGTTTGAAGTGAAAACCGGTGTGAACATCGGTGGAGCCACACCGCTGCCCATTCCCAAAGAGATAAGAAGCATCGAAAGCTACAGTCCGAAATTCAACGGCTCGATAGAGGGAACAGCCACAAAATGGTTCGGGCGAGAAGCCCAATGGGGTGTTTCAGGCGGACTGCGCGTTGAGGAGAAAGGCATGATAACCGGAGCAACGGTGAAAAACTACGGAATGGAAATCATCTATGAGGGAAGTCGCGTGGCAGGTTTCTGGACGGGCTACGTGAAGACGAAATACAACAGCACGCTGCTCACACTGCCCGTGATGGCAAACTATCGCATCAACAAGGCGTGGAAGGTGCGCGCCGGGTTCTTTGCCTCGTTGCGACTCGACGGCGAATTCACCGGACACGTCAGCGACGGCTATCTGCGCGACACCTATCCCACGGGCGAGAAACTGACGTTCACCGACGGGAAGTCTGCCACCTACGACTTCAGCCCCAATCTCAACCACTTCCATTGGGGAACACAGATAGGGGGAACATGGCACGCTTACCGCCATTTCACGGTGAATGCCGACCTCACATGGGCGTTTACCGACATCTTTGAGAAAGACTTCAAGACGATAACGTTCAACCTCTATCCGGTTTATCTCAATCTCGGCTTCGGCTATACGTTCTGATTGCCCGCAATCACCGAGTCAGCCGCACATCCGCTTTCCCTCATCGCGTTCCCGTCAGAGTGCGACAGGGGGAAAGCAGAGAATGAATTATATTTAAAAAGTGTTAATTTAATAACAAAAGATAAATTTATCTGCCAATTTTTTTATATATTTGCAGTAATATCCGTATAAAAATATCGTTTCGTGTCGCACGCTGCGCCGACAAGAAGCAGAATGTGCTTTCAGAGGTTTCGGATACACCCACTGACAACATGGACATCCATGAAGCGTTTTTGCTACGAATACGACAACAGGTTTGGCAATAAGGTAATTATCATCTACCGCAGGACAAGAATTTAAGGTTATGACACATTCCGCCCGCACCACTTTGAAGGAGCAGGCGCGGGAGACTTGATGCAGGAAAACAGATGCTTGCTGCCGGGCATTTAACCTTGCCATCGCCACGAAATAACATGACAAAAACAGTGTTCGGGATGTGATTTGTAATCTGTTGATAATCAGAGGAATAATAATCGGGATTTAAAAGCTTAGCTTTTGCACTCCGATTCATGACCTTTTGCAGTGCAAAAGCTTACCCTTTAAATTGCAAAAGCTTAGCTTTGGATGGATGGAATGAAAAAAACAGGACATTATGGGGTGCGAAGACCGTATCGGCAGAATGGTGGGTTGAAGGTTTTTCTCCCCCTCGCATGACAATTGTTTTTGGTCTGCAATGCCGCGAATAATCATGGTTCGCAGCTTCTTTTTTACATTCTTCAATTGATTTAAATCAAGAAATTGAATGAGTTGATAAAATTATAGTTCAAAATCTTGCATTTCCATGAGCAATATTGTATATTTGTAAATAGTAAGAACGTTAATTTTAAATTAACAAATTTGATGTGGGCAATGGAGATTGTCCAAATACCTTATATAGGTATGTATTAATTTTTCATAAAAAAGTAATATACTGATAAAGGTAAGTAAACTAATTAAAATGTTGTGGGGGATTTTGTCGTGAGGCAATCATCTCCACTTATAATTTTAATTCTTATACATCCTTTCAGGATATTTGATTCGGAATGCGGGGCAGTGATGTTCTGCATTTTTTTTGATGAAGAAGTTTTTTCGGAAAAACATATTCCCATCATCATGACTGTGGCGGACTGCCCCTGTGTTTCCACGCATCATGCAGGGCAACTGTCATCGGGATGAGTTGCCCACACCCTCTGCCATCTGTTTCCCGGATGAGGAATGAGGTTTCCACAATCTGTTCGGAACTTTCATTCCCTCAATCGCGACGGACTTACACCGAGATGGGCGCGCAGGTAATGGGTGAGATAGCAAACAGAGGAGAAGTTAAAATCCGCTGCGAGTTCGGTCATTGTCTTTTTGGTGTTCAGCAGCAGATGTCGCAACTCGGCAACGGTGTACCGCGTAATCCAATAGTTTGCGCTGTGTCCGCTCACCTTCTTTATCACCTCCGACAAGTGTTTGGGCGTTACGAAGAGCTTATCCGAATAGTGTGAGATGTTGCGGTGAGCGCGATAATCGCCTGCCTCGAGCATGCGGAAAAAGCCCGTGGCAAGCGATGCCTTCTGCACCGACATCCGTTCCCTGCCGTAGAGTCGCGCGGTGAAGTCGAAGCAGTTGAGCGTCAGCTGCCAAGTTGCGGCAATAATCATTTCGCCGCGAAAAGGACTTTCCCTGCGGTTGATGCGGAGAAAGAGGTTCTCGTAGTCGCGCCGCCAAAGTTTCCCCTCATCGGGGAGCAGTGGGACGATGGGATTGTCGTGAAGATGCAGGGCATACCTGACGGTATGACCGGAGGGATGTATGACTTGGCGGAAGAACACCGGGTCGATGAACAATCCTTCCACGGCGAAGTCGGGCGAAGCGCAGATGAGTTTTAGCGATTGGCAGGACAGAGCCAGCAGCAGGCATCCCGCTTGCAGTTGCCTGACAGTGCCGTTGAGTTGTAGTTCACAGCTGCCCGCCACGCAATAGGCATTGAGCAGCATATCCTGATTTCGCATTTGTGGAGGAGGTTGCAGATGGGTGGTTTTTATAATCCAATCATCGTTGTATTCTGTCATGGTTCATAGATTTTTGATTCCGTTGCCGGGTAAGCCTTTCTTTCGTTGCCCACATTCGCAAAGATACACAATCTTCCTTGTTCCGACAAACAATCAGCAAATAATTTTGATTTTTCTTTACGCGGGCGGCAAGCTTTGATTTCATGCTTCCCCGCTCCTTCAATTCCGGTTTGCCGCGGCTCGTCGTGGCGTTGTGTCATTTCCACGACAACAGAATTGAAACAAGATTGTAGGCGAATGTTCATCGTTCGTTCACCGGTAATAAACATGCCTTCAATAACTTTGCCCATGTTAAGACAGAAAGCATCTTGACCCGCCGAAGCCGGTAAACAAGAACAGGTGTTGAAGATTAATTGTGGCAAAGTAAAAACCAAAAGACCAAGAAAGCCATGTACATTTTAATGGCGAACACCCGCGTATTAAAAAGGCAACGCCATTCGACCCTCCGCTTTGACGTGTCGCGATGATCGATGCGAAGTTCATGTATGACGACAGATAAAAAAATAAAACAGATATGAAACATTTTAGTTTTTCCCGTTTGTTCTCCTCCGTTGAATTTCTCTTCTTTCTTTTTTGGAGGCAAAGCAAGATGTTGGGGTAGGGCAATGCCGGGCATCCGCGTGCCTTCCGCTCCCGTTCCCATGGGCTGACAAACACCGGGTTTGCCCCATGGAGGAACGGAATAAGCACCATGACCCATAACTTTCGCACGTTTCCAACCATATCTCCATTTTATTTCGCTTATGTATCAATACTGCACAAATACCTAAAAATGGGCATATAGCAAGAAAAATACCTCATTATTGCAAACTGTAGATTGCATTTATCGGGGCTTTTTGTGCAACGAATACCTAAAAGTAGGTATGAGGAGTGTTAAAACTCATCTTTTCTGCACACCATGCCATAGGTGTGCAGCATAAAAATACCAATCTTTAAGTATTGTACCAATTCCGCAAACCACTTACTTTTGCATCGAAATTTGAAACAAATCCGCCGGACAACGCAAACTGACCGAGCGACAGGAATTTAACTAAACCAAAACAACAATGAGAAACGAATGGAGAGGCTTCAACGACGGAAAATGGTCGGATGAAGTGAACATGCGAGAGTTTATCCAAAAAAACTATACGGGCTATGACGGCGATGAGAGCTTCCTTGCCAATGCGACCGAGGCCACAGATAAACTCTGGGGAAAACTAAAGGAACTGCAAAAAGAAGAGCGTGCCAAAGGAGGCGTGCTCGATATGGAAACCGAAGTGGTTTCGAGCATGACGGCTTACGGAGCAGCCTACATCGACGAGAACCTGAAGAACCTCGAGAAAGTCGTGGGCTTACAAACCGATAAACCACTCAAACGCGCTTTCATGCCCTACGGTGGCATCAAGATGGCAGAACAAGCCTGCACCACCTACGGCTATCAACCTTCTGAAAAACTTCACGAGATATTCACGAAATATTGCAAGACACATAACGACGGCGTTTTCGACGCTTACACCGATGAAATGAAGCGAGCACGCCACAACCACATACTCACCGGTCTGCCCGACACCTACGGACGCGGACGCATCGTGGGCGATTATCGACGCGTGGCACTCTACGGAATCGACTTCCTCATGGAAGAGAAGAAGAAAGACTTTAAGAATTGCGGCTGTGGCGTGATGACCGATGACATCATCCGTAAGCGCGAGGAACTCTCCATGCAGATAAAGGCATTGAACGAAATGAAGGCAATGGCGAAAATCTATGGCTTCGACATCGCACGACCGGCCAACAACGCACGCGAGGCGGTGCAGTGGCTCTATTTCGGCTATCTGGCTGCCATCAAAACACAAAACGGCGCAGCGATGTCGGTGGGCAGAATCTCCACATTCCTCGATATCTACATCACGCGCGACTTGCAGGAAGGAACGCTCAACGAGAGCGAAGCACAAGAACTGATCGACCACTTGGTGATGAAGTTCCGTATGGTGAAGTTCGCACGCATCCCTTCCTATAACCAACTCTTCTCGGGCGACCCCGTTTGGGCAACGTTGGAAATGGCAGGCATGGGCATGGACGGACGCTCCATGGTAACAAAGAACGATTTTCGCTTCCTCCACACCTTGGAAAACATGGGACCATCGCCGGAACCTAACCTCACCGTGCTCTATTCGCCCGCACTCCCCGATGGATTCAAGAAGTATGCCGCGAAAATCTCGGTCAAGACAAGCTCCATACAATATGAGAACGATGAAGTGATGCGACCCGTATGGGGCGATGATTATTCCATCTGCTGCTGCGTGTCAGCCACACAGACGGGAAAGGAAATGCAGTTCTTCGGAGCGCGTGCCAACCTTGCCAAGTGCCTGACTTACGCCATCAGCGGAGGAATCGACCACAAGACGCGCGAACAGTGCGGACCCGCACTGCGACCCATCGAGGGCGACGTGCTGACCTACGAGGAATTCATACCGAAATTCATGGACATGATGGAGTGGCTCGCGGACATCTACGTGAACACGCTGAACCTCATCCATTACATGCACGATAAATACTTCTACGAAGCTGCCGAACTGGCACTCATCGACACCGACGTGCGACGCACCTTCGCTACCGGAATAGCCGGCTTCAGTCATGTGGTGGACTCCATCTCCGCCATCAAGTATGCCAAAGTGAACATCGTGCGCGACGAAACGGGATTTCCAATCGAGTTCAAGACCGAAGGCGACTTCCCACGTTATGGTAACGACGACGACCGTGCCGACAAGATTGCCGTGTGGCTGCTCAAAACTTTCGTGGGCATGGTGAAGAAACATCACACCTATCGCAACTCCGAACCAACAACAAGTATTCTCACCATCACATCGAACGTGGTGTATGGAAAATATACGGGCAACATGCCCGATGGCAGACCGGCAGGAGCACCACTCGCACCGGGCGCAAACCCATCGTATGGAGCTGAGAAGAACGGACTCTTGGCTTCGCTCAACTCGGTGGCAAAACTGCCCTACGAATATGCGCTCGACGGCATCTCCAATACGCAGACCATCGCGCCCGGAACACTCGGACACACCGATGAGGAACGCACCGATACACTCGTGGGCGTGCTCGACGGCTACTTCGCTCGCGGAGCTCACCACCTGAATGTAAACGTGTTTGGTGTGGAGAAGCTCATCGACTGCATGGAACATCCGGAAAAGGAGGAATATGCCAACTTCACCATCCGTGTGAGCGGCTACGCGGTGAAGTTCATCGACCTCACTCGGGAACAGCAGGAAGATGTTATCGCCCGACAAGCTCACGACAGAATGTAAGTTTCATTTAAGGTAGCGGCAAGGGGATAGGACACACGCCCCCATCCAAATGGGGAAAGCCGACCTTCCCCTTGCCTTTTTATCAATCGGCACGACCGAGAGCCGGACAATCGGCACGACAGTCTTTACAAAAACAAAGCAGGACACGCAGATGAGAGCAAACGAGAAAGATACGAAAGCGAAGCAAACCACCGTAATGTATCAAACAGGTGAGACGAATTGGGTGGACGGCGACATCAGAGCAAGGGTGCATTCCACAGAGTCGTTCGGCTCGGTAGATGGTCCCGGCATTCGCTTCATCGTCTTCCTCAAAGGCTGTCCCATGCGTTGCCGCTACTGCCACAACCCCGATACGTGGAGTCCGAAGACAGACCATCTCGCTACTGCCGACGAACTGCTGGCAAAAGCCATGCGCTATCGCGATTATTGGGGCAAGAAAGGAGGTATCACCGTCAGCGGTGGAGAGGCGTTGATGCAGATGGACTTCCTCATCGACTTCTTCCGAAAGGCAAAAGAAAAGGGCATCCACACTTGTTTGGACACGTCGGCGCAACCATTCCGCAGAGAAGGACTCTTCTTCGAGAAGTTCAAGGAACTCATGCGCCATACCGATCTGCTGCTCTTCGACCTGAAACACATCGATTCCGCCGAACACAAGTGGCTGACGGGATTTCCCAACGAGAACATCCTCGACTGCCTCAGATACCTTTCCGACATCCGTAAACCGGTTTGGATACGCCATGTGCTCATCCCAACCATCACCGACAAGGAAGAACAACTCCGACCGTTGCGCGACTTCATTGCCACGCTCCGCAACGTGGAGAAAGTGGAGGTGTTGCCGTATCACACCTTGGGAGTTTATAAATGGGAAAACTTAAATATCCCTTACACACTAAATAACATTCCGGAGCCAACGCAGGCGAGCGTTGAACATGCCCGGAAAATCTTAAATGGTGAACTGTAAGTAGTTTGCTTATGTTAAATCGACTTGTTATTTGCAAGTAATGAGTGCCTGTCAATAGATTGTGAAACCTATGGCAGGCTTTTTTCTTGCTGCCATTCCGAACCTTGCAAATCGCCATGACTTGTTGTAGATGACAAACACGCGGAGAGTTCTTCTTCTGTTTTCATGCGCTTCACATGGATGCAATCCACCTTTTGCAATTGACTTATATCAAGAAAACCGATTTTTTGTGCGAAATGCTGTCGGAAACTTTCGCGTCTTAAAAAAAGAATGTTTACCTTTGCAATGTTTTCATGGTAAAGTTTTAGTAAACTTTGTAATGGAGTATTCGAACGTTTTAGGTTATTAAGATTGTTTCAGGTTATATTTAAATCCATAAAATAGAGTTAATCGGGTAATAGGTCATTAAAAGGTAAAAAAAAAGAAAGATTGTTCAGGATAGGATTAGTCAGAAAAGGAAAGAAAGATGTGAAAGGATAACAATCGATGCAAGATGGATGGGGAACGCCGAGAGGCGCGAACCGGAAATCAAGCTCGAAAACGAAGCTGGCAAAGCTTCTTTTTACAATTACGAGGCACGAAGCGAATACGCTTCGTGCCTTTGCTTTTATCAGCACCATAGCGTTAAAAGCTATTAATCATTGCGCAAATCGTGCAAAATAAATTATATTTGCATAAAATAAGGTACAGAAACTATGGAAGAGAAGACAAAGGCAACATTGGAGCCGAAGAAAGGCTACGGTATTTTCAAGGTGGGCGCACCCATCGACGACTATCTGCAATTGCCCCATAGAAAGGAAGTCTATGAGGAAGAATCGTTCCGAATGGATTGCTACGTGTTCCCGGTGGAGAAGGTAGAACTGTGGTGTGAGTCGGGCATCGTGAACACCATCTTTCCGTGGGAGTCGTGTTTCTATGCCGGAACCAACTTGTTGGGCATGAATTTCGATGAATTCTTGAGCATGACCGGAGCGAAACCCAATGATGAAGATACCATCTATGTCCCGCAGAACAACGGCAAGGGACAGAACCAGCACGTCTATGATTTCGATGGCATGGGACTGCAGTTGTGGGTTTGGCGCGGGAAGATTCGCACGGTATTGATTTATGCCCGCCCCTAAGCCACTGCCAAACCCATGCCTTGCCCTTTCCATGGGTGTAAACGGAAGCAGATTGAAGATGATTCATTGATTCACCTCTGTGGATGGATGCAATTTCACGATGATTCGACAACAGAGAAAGGCACTTTGCAACGGCATAAAATAAGCAACATGGAATAGACTGAAAATCAATTATTTACAAAGCGTATTTTAAAAGCTTAGCTTTTGCCGTTCAAAAGCTAAGCTTTTATGATGCAAAAGCTAAGCTTTTGGAATGTAAAAGGTAAGCTTTTGGAAAACGATGACTGTGGGACGACAACTTATTGCATTGTTTCGGAATGATCGGTTTGGAATTATTCGTCCATTTTCCCCCATGTAAGGATATGAATATGACTTGTCCCTATATGGAATTAAATTTTTCTTTGTTTCCTGAAAAAACAGCTTTCAATTTGTTGCAAATAGTCCGGTCCATCCTCATTATTCTGCGAAATTATTGGAGAAATGAGATAGTAAAACTTAGATTTCATATCAATTAATTTTTATTCTATAAACTATTAACAATCAGAATATCAATAATATATGAATATATTTCCTTTTTTGAAACCTTGATTTTTACTTGATAGTTATTTTTCCTGCTATTTTTTAACTATCTTTGCATCGTTCATAGATGATAATTACGTGATTGCCGGTGGGTGTATCAGAAACCCCTTTAACACGGGGTGGAAGTAAAAATCACTGAATAAATTGTTTGCCTGTTGTAGATTTTTTGACAATGGGCATAACATTTTCTCAATCAACAGTAAGCTAAACCGAGCGCATTTAGACGTGAGTCTGAGTGCGCTCAAATTTTGTTTGCTTTATTTTGTCGCATCGGATTTTTTTTATACTTTTGTTCGTGCAACGATGGCTCGTTCGATTTACATCTTTCTCCCGATTACATATATATAATTATTACTGTCCGCTAAACATCCCACATTTTTTATGAATTAGGGCTGACACTTCTCACGAGGTATCAGCCCTTTTTGTTATCTTTGCTTTTGTTTCC